>Ga0208694_1000888_pt1 | contig 41096 bp, 46 predicted proteins | sample AD_UKC078_MetaG_FD_184442 | JGI IMG/M metagenome (GOLD analysis project Ga0208694, IMG submission 184442) | Active sludge microbial communities of municipal wastewater-treating anaerobic digesters from USA - AD_UKC078_MetaG (SPAdes) (version 2) | ecosystem: Engineered > Bioreactor > Anaerobic >...
GGGGGATAAATGCCCTCTCGGGGGGGGGAGTAGAAAGGAGCGTTTAATAATGACAGTTAAACTAAAAGATATAGCGTGGATTGAGAGGGGAAAGTATTATTCAGTTGTTAGGGGAGATGTAAACACGGAGGGGCAGGGTTTGCCTTTTATTGTTGGGGCTAGTGATCTTAAGGATGACAAAGTAATTGTTAAATATTATTGTCAAAGGTCAAGTCAATGTATTTCTCAAATCAATGATATTATATTTAGTAACATGGGAACTATTGGGAAATGTTTAATCAATACACAGGGAGAATTTGCAATTAGTAATATTGTTTGTTTTATCCGTTTAAAGGCATATAACAAAGAATATAATGAAAGGCTTTTAGAGTATCTACGATTTATTTTTAAATATTATAACAGTGGTTTCCCTGATTATATTTATGGTTATGCTCGGAAGTTTTCTGTATATGAATTGTCAGAAGTTATTATAGATTTTTCTATTTTAAATAAATATCAAGCAAGATACGAAGAGTTATCTAAGAATAAAGAAACAATTTCAAAAGAACAAAAGAAGATTGAAAGGGAGCTAGATAAATTATTTTATATCAAAGCTAAGGATAAGAAACTTGATGGTATTTTACAGAGCGATGAGAGTTTATACTGCCCGCCAGAAAACATATGCAAAATAAAAAAGAAAAAAACGCAATTTTACGAAACAAGTCCACTCCTAGCAAAAATTATGATTGAAATGGCAAATATACAAGAAAATGAAAGTGTTTTAGAGCCATCTGCAGGGATGGGAGCTATTGCAAAATTTCTACCAAAGCGGGCGGTTTGTATTGAAAAAGATTTAGCCTTTTCCAATTTCCTAAAAGGAAGCGGTTTTCAAGTAGTTTTTGATGATTTTATGGAATATCCTTTAGAAAATAAGTTTGATGTCATTATAGCTAACCCGCCTTTCTTACATAACAGTCAAACTGGGGCAGATGTTGTTCATATTTTGAAAATGCTTCTACATTTCAAACGTTGTATTGTAGTTATAGCATGCAGGACGCTTTTAGAAAGAGACACAATGGAAGCTAAGCTGTTACGATTTGTATTGAAAGAGAAGTATCAAGTAGAAGAAAGGATATTGCGCTATAAAGAACATCTTTTAATAGATATGCAAAAACCTATAGTTTTATTAAAGATTGAGAAAAAGGATTCACAAATTGAAACTTTGAGTTACGAAGAGGCAATTGCAAAAATAAGCGGGTTTGAAATGTTATTTTAAAGGATGGATGGGATGAGAATCAAGAAAAAGAATGAGATTGTAGCTATCATAGATACAAGGGAGAAAACGCCATTAAATCTTGAAAAATACGGTTTGAAATGTGTCCGAGATACAATAGCACACGGGGATTATACGTTGCGGTATCCTGACTTAAGAAACTATTTAACTATTGAAAGAAAGTCATTGAGTGACTTTATACAATGTTGCATGGGTGCAAACAGGGAGAGGTTTGTGAAGGAATTGTTATGTATGCGTGGCTATCCTTTCAAATTTGTAGTATGTGAATTTTCAATGGCAGACATTCAACAACATAAATATAGATCCTTGATTAATCCTAAATCAGTCATGGCGTCCATTGCTTCTTTTATGATTTATGGCATTCCATTTGTCATGGCGGACAACTCTGAGAATGCATCTTATATAGTTGCGGAGATATTGACATTACAGGCAAGGCGGATTACGTCTCTTGCAAGGCGGATGACGGACATAAAAACGGACGATGTAAATGTATATAATAATTATAGTTACGCACATGAATTATAATAGCCAGTCTAAGAGCTAGGTACTTCCATGGTCTCAAACGCTATCTAGTTTCCGGGGCCGCCCGCGAAGCCTCTTTCCGAATTTTCGAAAAGTTATGGTATAGGTAATATATAAACTATAATATTTTTAAGTATTTTAAGTTGAATTTTTGGCATGTTTGAGAAATTTTATTTTCCTGACAAAAATTTTTAATCTTTTAAAAATTATAAGATTTAAAGAATTATTCTTTTATATTATAAATTTTTAGTAAAAAATATTTTGAAAAAAATAAATATTTTGCTTGCGTATTGGATTTTTTTATTTTATAATGTAGTTGTGTCAACTTAGTAAAAATATTATTTTAATTTATGGACTTTTAAAATGACTTTTTCATATAAACCGCTTGCAAAAACTACAATTCAAAGAAAAGGTAAGAAAATTAATATGGCTGTGCCTAAATTAGTTACCAATGTCCTTTTTTGTGAATTAATAGGAGTAAACGCAGTGGCTTTTATGGAAAAGTACAAAGCGGATATTCCACGCGATGAATTAACAGATTTAATTAAATTTAGGGAGGGTTTACGCTGGTATGTAAATTTACTACGTGAGGAGAAAGAAGAGCACATACAAAGAACAAAAGATTTAAAAGAAGAGCTTCTATTACAAAGAGTAAGACATACAAAAGCAAAAGCTGACATCCAAGTATTTGAATTAAACAAAGTCAAAAGCGAGGCAATATCCGTTTTAAAAGTCCGCTCTATTGTTGGGGATAGATTTTCAAGAATTAAAGAATTCTTTTTAGATTTGCCTACTGTTGTATATAAAGAGTTAGAACAAAAACCAGCAAGCTTTATTAAGTCGCATTTAAATCAAAAGATTCAAGAATTTTTAAGCAAGTATAAGGACATTGAGGAGATTATTGTAAATGCAAGATAGTGATGAAATTATATTGCAAGATAGTGATGAAATCAACGGGCGGTTGCTAGGTGAATATATTGATAGTATTTTATATTGTGACTTTGTTCCTGACTCACAAACATGGGCATCTAGGAAAAGAAAGTTAAGCCGAAGTGAATCTGCCATGCCTGGTTTTTATAATTCTGATGCGGTTCCGTATTTAAAAGATATATCGATCGCATGTGAGAGCGGTTTGTATGAAATGGTAATAATAGTTATGGGGTCTCAGATGTCAAAAACTGAGTTTCTGTTAAACAGGGCAGGCTTTGTCCTTTCCAGAGAGCCTGTGCCGATTGCTATTACCTTTCCTACGCAGTCACTTGTTAAGAGGTTTTCAAAGAAACGGCTTGATAAGATGATACAGAACGTCCCAGAATTTAAAAAGACATATGACAAAGAGAAAAGTACATTAACTGACAAGTATTTTATGGGCGGGTCTATTCGTTTGATTTGGTGTACTTCTGCGGCGGAATTAAGTTCTGATCCTTTGAAAGAGGCATATATTGACGAGTTAGACCGTTGTCCAGTAGATGTTGGTGGAGAGGGGGACCCTGTAAGTTTACTCCGTGCAAGGGGAGCAACTTTCCCCGATTTTTTACTAGTTGCTTCTTCCACGCCAACGATAGAGGGAGCCTCCCCGATTGTTGATTGGTGGGAGAAAGGTACAAAGTTTAAATTTCATTGGAAATGTCCTTTTTGTAATAAAGAGTTTGTGCCTCATAGCAGTTATTTGAAATGGCCCAAAGATGATCCCTTGAAAGCTATCTTAGAATGTCCTTTGTGTAGTTCATCTATTCAAGAGATGCATAAAAAAGACTTGAATCAAAACGGCGTGTATAGGTCAGAGTTCTCTGATGAACAGATTGATAAAATGATTATAGGATCTTACTGGGTGAGTGGTCTTTGTTCTCCTTGGCGGTCTTTTGGAAAGAGAGCAGAAGAGTTACACACGGCTTTAAAATCAAAAGATGAAAATAAAATCAAGGCGGTTTTTAATACGTCTTTTGGTGAGACCTATCTTTTAAAAGGTGATGCACCCGATTTTGTCAATGTTTTATCTTGTAAAGATAATTATACATTAAAGAATATAGATGTATTAAAGAATAAAATTCATTATGTTCTTGCAACTGTAGACATTCAAGAAACCCGTTTATATTATGTAATTCGAGGCTGGGGGGATGATTTTAATTCTTGGTTATTAGCATATGGAGAGTTTTATGGCAATACTTCTAGCATGGAAGTATTTTCTAAATTTGAAGAAGAAATTTTAGGCAATGAAAAACATCCAAAATTTTATGCTGGCAAGCCTGTGAGTAGCGTTTTGTTTGATTCTGGTTTTCGTGATCATGTTGTATATGATTTTTGTAGATTAAGTCCACAAAGATATCAACCAGTCCGCGGTTGTAAATTAGATAGACCTATTAAAAATTCAAAGATTGAATATGGAATAAAAAATTATCCTGTTCGATTATGGATGATAAACGATACTTTTTTTAAAGAGATGGTATATAACTTTATAAGAACTGAAAAGAGCTTGAAAAAATGGTTTTTGCCAGAAGACATAACAGAAGATTATATAAAATCAGTCACAGCAGAAGAATTAGTTATAGATTCAAACGGCGTGAAGAAGTGGATTTTACGAAGAAAGAGAAATGACTTTTTAGATTGTGAAAAATACATGCTAGCTTTGACATATATCCTAGGCTTTCACATTTCCATTAAACCAAATAATGAGACTGAGCCTAGAGAGCGGCGGGTTTTATCAAAAGGAATTTAGATTATGAATATTAATAGGCGAGCACTTTTAGAATATGAAACTCAATTAGCAAGTGTACGAAAGGCAATCCTAGAAATAGAGAGCGGGGCACAAAGTTATAAAATTGGTTCTAGGGAGTTAACAAGGCCCGATTTACCAATATTATATGCAAGAGAAAAAGAATTAGAAAATAAAATAGCAACGGAGAAGCGGTGTGGGTCTATTAAATCGTTTTTTATGTAAAATTAATGGGCTGGCAAAAGAGAAGGCAAAAAAGCAAGTTGACATAAAGGCAACTGCAAATATTATGCCTAATTTTTCACATTATCACGGAGCGAGTTTTACAGATACGCGAGTCCGTTCATGGTATGCACCACAAACAGGTCCAAACTATGAATTTTCTGAGGCGGAGCAAAATGTTTTAATAGCAAGGTCAAGAGATTTATATAGAAATTTCCCGCTTGTAACTGCCGCCGTCAATAGGCTTGTAGATTCTGCTATTGGAACTGGCATAAAGTTTCAACCTAGACTACGCTTTGAAGATTTCCCGGAATATACAACGGAAGAGTTAGTAAAAATATCAAGGAAGATTAAAGAAGACTTCACAGTCTGGGCAGAAACCTGCGGCGTGGACTCAAGATTCTCATTCTGGGAGCTACAACGTCAAATTTTATTTTCTTTGATTGTTGGCGGGGACTGTTTTTGGAATAGTGTTTTTGTCAAAGACAAATTAAGAATACAAATTTTCGAACCAGAACAAGTTTCAAACCCTATGAGTGAGATGGAAACTAGAAAAATGCGGAGGGGTCTTGCCTTTGATGATTTTGGTGAAAATCAAGGCTTCTTTATTCAAAAAGAACATCCCGCGGATGGATTGCTAGAAAATTCTTTTGACTGGGAGTTTGTGCCGAGATTTGGAAAACATAGTGACATTGTCAGGGCGGGGCATGTTGCCGATTTAAAGAGACCTGGACAAATTAGAGGCGTACCATTAATAGCTCCAGTGTTAATAACATGTAAAGAGTTGTCGGATTATTTTGCATCAGAACAAACATCGGCAAAAATTGCAAGTTTTTTCACTGTATTTATTAAAAAACAGACAAGCTCGGGGGGCTTTCCTTTTCAAAGTGAAGTAGACAAAGCTTCTGAGTCTTTAAAGCCTTATATTCCGTCGCTTGCACCGGGTGCAATTATTGAGTTATTAGAAAATGAAGACATAAGTGTGGCAGATCCAAAACGTCCCTCGCCTCAATTTGAAAAGTATGTTAGTACTATTTCTATTTTTATATGTGCCACTTTAGGTGTGCCGTATGAATTAGTTGTTATGTCTTTTCAATCTTCCTATTCTGCGAGCCGTGCTTCGTTTCTTGCCTTTTGTAGTACGATAGATTTCTGGCGTGAAATATTAGAATCAAAGTTTTTGTGGGCTGTATTAGAAATATGGTTGCGCGATTGGTTGTATACACACAATTTTATTAATGATTTTTCATCAGAAGAGGCTGAAAAATGGATGCAAGGTGCATGGATTCCACCTATTACTCGCAGTATTGAGCCTAATAAGGATATAGAAGCGGCATTACAACGTGTAGAGGCTGGTTTTTCAACAACTCAAAGAGAGGCGGAGCAACTTACGGGAGAGGATATCAATGATTTAAGAAGTCAGGAGGCTGGCAATGCCTAGGTTTGTCAACATTAACATTGAAGGTGAAATTATGCCTTCTAAATGCCTAGAGTATGAAAAAATTATCTTAGATTGTAAAGATGATTCAACATGTCAAGGCGTTAATATTTATTTTGATACATACGGCGGGGCGGTTGACGGCATTAAAAGCGTTGTCAATGCAATTGAAGAAATTAATAAGACAAAGGAAACAACGGCGATTATTGTCAATGCTCATTCTGCGGGCTATTGGATAGCTTGTGCTTGTAAAAAAGTTTTGTTGAAAGATGAAACTTCGTATTGCGGTTGTATTGGTGCTATTCAAACGCATATTAGTTATGAAAAATATAATAAGCAACAAGGAATAGAGGTAACAGAAGTTTTTTCTACGCCTTATAAAAATATTTTTAGCAGGAATAAGCCTCTTTCAAAAGAGGCAAAAGAAATAATAGAGAAAGAAATTAAATATTGTACAGATTTATTTATTTCTGATGTAAAACGTTTTAGGAATCTAACAGATTTAGAAGTAGAAAAAGTTTGTTCTGGGCTTTCTTTTAATGCAAAAGAAGCAATTGAATATAAGTTAGTAGATGGTTTTTATAAAAAAGAGGCTGAAAACATGGAAAACGAAGAAATTGTTAAGAAATTGGAGCAATTGATAACAGAAACGCAAGAAATCAAAGGAAAAATTGAAGAATTTGACAAAAGATTGCAAGAACTAGAAAAAACAAATGAGAATTCAACGGATGCAGAGTCTGAGGAAGAAGACAAAGAAAAAGAAAAAGAAGAAAAAGAAGGTAAAAAGGCTGAAAATGAGGATGAAGAAGACAAAAAAGACAAGAAAAAAGAAGATTTAGAGGCTACAAAACTTGCTAAAGCCGTTGTTAAAGAGTTGAAAAGCCTTTTTAATCAAAAAAATAATTATAAAGCGGAGCAAAAGGCTTATTTTCCTAATTTTTCAAGTCAAGGTGGCGAGTATCGTAGTTTTTCTTCAAGTGAAAAACCAAGCATGAAAGATTACGAACAGGCTGTTAAGTGTATTTTAGGATAGAGGGGGTCTATAAATGGCTATGACATTTGAATATAAAAATAGTTGTGCAGTTGCAGGCTATCCACTGCGGACAGAAACAGCTAAAATTATGTCTGGAGCTGGTATTCTTGAAAAAAATACTTTAATCGGGAAAGTTACTCGGGGCGAGCCTACTTTCAGTGTTGTGCCTGCTGAGGCTAACACTGGTGATGGTACTCTTTCAGACGTAGTTTTGGGGTCATTTAATCTAATTGGTGAATATGTTTTAGAATGTGTAACTGTTACAGAAGGTGCCACTACTTTTCAAGTTTTATCTCCTAATGGTTTTGTAATGCCTAATGCTCTTGTAGGTGTTTTGTATGAGAATCCACAAATTTCTTTTAAGATTGTAGCAGGTGAAAAGGCTTTTGTAGCTGGAGACAAAATTACTATCAATATACAAGAAACTGCAGGATCAGGCGAGTATAAAAAGGCGGTTTTTGGTGCAAAAGATGGATCTGCCGATTATGAAAATTTAAGGATTCTTCTTTCCAAAGTTGACGCTACAACGGCGGCGGTCAATTGCAATGTGTATATTGAGGGCGTTTTTGATTTAAAACGCGTTGTTCTTGATACAAGTTTTTTTAATGATGGTATTGTCCGCGATGAGTTGATTAATGGTTTACGTAGTTATAATATTTTGTTAAGAAATGATGTAGGAGAAGCTTAGGAGTAAAATTATGCCTATTAGTAATATTACGGATTTAATGTTTAGTCGAGTGGCATTGACTGAGGTTGTAAGACAATTATATAAACCAAATACTTTTCTTAGAAACTTTTTTTTTAAAAAAGAAAAAATGTTTTCAACTAATGATATTATGTGGGATATTTATAAAGGGTCAAGAAATCGCGCTAGTCTTACAGAAATAAACGCCGAGTCAAAAGTTTTAAAGCGAAAAGGCTATAAAACAAAAAAAACATCAATACCACATACAAAAGAAAAAATATTAATGACAGTAGGAGAGCTTTTAAATCGTGCCTTGGGCGGGGATATTATTGTTATGCCCGGAGATGTTCTTTATAGAAGATTCGGGACGGAGACAAGAGATTGTATAGAAACGTTGATAGATAGAATAGTGCGTTTACAAGAATATTTGTGTTCTTTAGCATTTACAGAGGGGAAAATTGACATTGATAATGAAAACATCACTTTCAAGATTGATTATGAAATCCCGGAAGAAAATGTATTAGTAGCAGATGTTGCATGGCAGTCAAATACGGCGGATGTTATTGGCGATGTTCAAAAACTGGTACGAAGAGTTCGTGAAATTTCTGGCGTAGTGCCAGAGTCTTTAATTGTTGGTCATACAGCTTTTTCGTATATGATTAAAAACAAAGATTTTAAAGAAACTTTAGATAATTTAAGAATTGAAATGGGTGGGATTAAGCCTGAACAATTGTCTGAAGGTGCTTCTTATTGTGGGCGTTTCCCTTTTCCAGATGCCGCAATAGATATTTATCAATATACAGAAGTAACTATTGACGACGATGGAAATAATAAGTATTTAATTGATCCAAAAAAAATTTTTGTAGGTTCAAAGAATGCACAAAATAGTTATGTGTGGGGGCGGGTTTCAGAAATTGATAGCGAGGCAGATACTAAAATTTCAGTTAATTCATGGCGTGATTTTGACCCCTCTGGTCGTTGGATAAAGGCGGAATCGTGTTCAATGCCTCTTCTTTCACAACCTGACGCTTTTGGTAGGATGACAGTTGTTTATTAAAAAAGGTGTAACTATGACTTTTAAAGAGATATTAGAAAAAGATATGTCTATATTTTTTAATTTCCATGATTTTGCCGATGTTTGTATTTGGAATCCGCGGGATGGTCCTAAAAATGAAACAGAAATTCCATATGTTTTTGATGGTGGAATAGATGCATCTAGAAGCAATGCTATATATTGTACTGTTTTTATACCTATTTTAGAAAATATCAATGTCCAAAGGATGGATACAATAATAATCAATAAAGAACCGTGGATTGTAGATGCAATAGAGCGGGAAGATAGATATGTTTTAAAAGTTATGTTACGGCGTGAATCAACTGTTACTTGGGGGCGATAAAATGATTTCAAATTTAATGCAAGAAATAGCAAGTATAATTGTACAAAGTCAAAAATTGAGAGATTTTTGTATTACAGAGCAGTTACAGAGCATAAAAGTACAGATTGGCTTTAATCCCGAAGAACGCATGAATACGCGTGATTTGCCTCTAATTTATATATTTAGTGGCAATACAGAGTATCACCCTTTAACAGATGAATATTCAACTGTAATCCGCTTAGGTTTTGTATTGTCAGACTCAGACATTGTCAAAGTATTTCTAGACCCAGACATTAAAAAAGATGAAAATTATTTCATTAATAAGAGTTTTTTACAAATAGAAAACATCCGAGAAATTATAGAAGAAGAGTTATGGAATGCAAGAGACATTTTTAAAGGAAAATTTACTATTGAAACTATTTTTGATAATCCGATTTTTTTTGATAGGTTTAATTTTTTAATAGAAATTACTGTTAATAAGAGATTTTACAGCGAGTTTTATTATCATAGGTAGATTTTGCTATGTTTACTTTACAAATTGACATTATAGGAATGACTGGCAAAGAGTTTAATAGCATTTTCAATAAACATGTCAAGGAGTTTCAGACCGCCTCTGTGAGTCATATAAAAAATAGATATAAGAGAGATTTAAAAAGAGGGAGGCTGGGGCTTGGTATTATCAGCCCACTTACAACGAAACTTAGGAAGATTAAAGCATTTCAAAACAATGTCTATCATATTTATCGACCTAAATATATTTATTCTGGCTTGTATCGATTTTTGAGAGAACCTTCTGATTATGAAAATAGGATTTTGTTTGAGTTTCCTTATGATCATGATCCGAGATTTACAAAATATCGTTCTATTGATGCCATGCTAAAAGGATACAAAATTAATGTTTCTCCTAGAATGCGGAGATTTTATGCATATCTTGGTTTTCCATTAAAAAGGACAACAAAACAATTTATTATTCCGCCTTATCCAATTTTGGAAAGACTACAAAGGATAAATATTTTATATATTTTCAAAAAACATTTAAAAGAAGAGATGGATGCATGCATGGAATATATTCATAAAATAAAGTTTGAACAGAAATGGGACAAAGTAAATGATAATTCAAAATTACTATTAGAGGAGTAAACGGATGGTAAAAGTAAAAACATACAGTGAACGCCTTACAATACAACGCGGGATGCTTTATGGTAAAAAAGACGGAGAAAAAGGCTTAGAATATTTTGGACCTACAAAAGATATAAAAATAAATTTTGCCACGGAGTCGGTAGATCATGAGAGCTTAGAACAATCTATAAAAGTACAAGATTATTCTGCGATTATAAAATCTACTGTAACAGGGAATTTTACGGCTGAGGCACCAACTGTTAGAAATATACAAAGATTTTTTCTAGGTTCTGTAAATAAAATAGAACAAGAAGCTGGGCGTATTGAGCATCAAGAATTAGATTTTGATAATGTAGAAGATCGATGGTTTGAGATTGGTAAAAGAGATTTATCTAATATTTCAATTTCAAAAGATGATTTAGAGGCAGAAAACATTCTTTCTTTAGAAACAAATACAGGCAATGCAATTGTAAATACGCCTACAAAGTTTTCTGGGCTTATACCTAGTATTTATACTATTGAGTATTTAGCAGATTATTTTACCATGTTAAATCCACTCAATGAAGAAATTGAAAATGAGTATGATGAAAACACATTGCAAGGACAGAGCAATGAATTAAATTTTAGCATTTCAAGCGGGGTGGCAAAAGAGCAAGATACATTTTCAACAACAATTTCTTGGGGGTTAGAAAATGGGTTTGTTGCTTCTGGTACGAACACTGGCACGGGTGTTTTGTCATTGCCTACTTTTGGTGGTTCTGTTACTAATCATGAATATAAAATTACATATCATTCTGAGAAAAACACACTTACATTGCCTAGTGCACAAACGGAACAAGTTCAAGTATTAAATAATAATTATACATCAACGCTTTTTACCTTTTCAAGCTCGGAAGATTTAGAAAATAATGATTCATTCATTATTGAATTGACGGCGTCAACAACTGGGGCGGTGTATAACGGCACAAATGGCACTCCTAAAGAACTGACAGTTCAATTATTGAATAGTATCCAAAAAGGAGAGTATACGGTTGAATATTCTGACGCTTTAATTATTAAGAATCCTGCGGGAAAAGTTTTGCAATATATACAGGATGCAACAAATCCTTTAAAGTATACTGTAAATAATGCTGAAAATGAGGATGTTGTAGTATTAGAATTTTCTGAGGCTTTTGTTAATGGTGATGCGTGGATGTTTGACGTTGTATTTAAAGCAACTGTTACAAAAGATGAAAACAATACAAGCACGGCAATTCTTGAAAATTTTGATTTCAATAACAACGTTGTACAAGGTCAATATAACTTTCAATTTGTTGCTGAGCATTTAACACTTATAGATACAGAGCTAGACATTGAAATTAATTTATTTCATGCAACAGAAGGTTTAGAAGGTGTTTATGAGTCAGAAACAATCGGATTTACATTAACAGGCTCGCCTGCGGATAATGATTTTTTCACAGCTACTCCACAAAAACAAGCAACGGCTTTTATTGCAAGTGGAACAAATAAAGGCAATGCAATTTTGGATATGCCAGTTCTTAAAGAAAACGTAAAGATTGGTATTTATCAACTAATATTTCATGCTAGAGAGTGGACCTTAAAGGATGAAAACGAAGCAGAAATTCCATTGCAAAAACAAGAGAATATTTTTACAAGTGAAAAACTCGGGTTTACTTGGGCGGGAGGCATCCCTCATAATCATGACAAATTTACATGCAATGTAAAGCATGTTTACACCGCCATACCAAAAGAAAACAACTATGAAGTTAATGAACGCTCGGGGCTTTTTCAACCTTTCAAAGATAGTGTATTTTTCCAAGATAACTTTTACACGCATTACAATCAACCAGCTAAATTTTATATTAGCATGGATGTTGCTCCTTTAACTATTCAAAAAGTTGGCGCGGCTACAAGCCTTGATTATATGTATATGCATATAGTGTTTAAGAGTGACCCAGCGACAGGGGTTAGAGGAGATTTTGAAGGTTATGCAATGATGAAACCAAACGGTGACTTGTCTTTCAAAGGCGATGAATTTCAAAGTATGACTTTTGACTTAACTTTTAATAGGCATCCCGACTATGATTCCCCAGTCGGTTTTGTGTATAATGATTTAGGTGTAAAGCTTGGCGTGGGAGGAGTTAAATAATGGATGATATTGTACAACCATTAATTAGAATGCAAAAAATACAATTAGCAAATGAAATTTACACTGTTCAAGAAATGAGTGTCTTTAAATGTATTTATATATCGGGCGATATTGATGCATTTTACAAGAAAAAAGAACAAGAGGGAGTAACTTTTTCTCTTTATATAGACATTATGGGGAAAATTTTTGGTTTGTGTTGTGACATACCGCATGATGTTTTAACAAAATTATATTTCAGTGAAATGAATGCGTTGATAGGTTGTTTTTTCCATGTAAATAATAATGCATTGAGCGTTTTAAGTGAACTCGGTTTTAAAAATGAAGAAGCAGAGCTTTTAAAAAAAGTTCGGGAGTTATGCAGTTCTTTTATAAAATATGGAATGCGTCTATTGGACTTAAAGAAGAAAGACTTGAACGAGATGACGAGCAAAATAGATGCGGAAATAAATACGATGGAAGAGAACAGGGGTTTATTAGTACAGGAAACAAAGACTTAGATGATTTACTAAGAAATTCTAGAAAACAAGAAAAAAGAAATGAAGCGTCAAAATCAGTTTCCGACTTATTAAATGAAAGTATAGCATTATTGATTTCATATGGTCATAGCAGAGTTATGGAGTATGGCGTTTCATTTTTTTTGACTGCACTAAAATCGATTGAGACAAAAACTAAATTGGATGGTATCGGGCTTTTATCTGTAATATCGGAGGCGTTTAATTATGGCGTCAACAACAATTGATATTGTTTTTAATTTTATAAAACAAGGGGCTGATTTGTCAGCTGAATTTTCGAAATTAAAACAAGAGGCTAGTAGTACTGTCAATGAATTTAAACAAGCATTATCTATTGAAAAAATGTCTCAATCTGTACACAGAGAAATTAACAAGGTAATAGAAACATGTTCTGAGAAAATAGAAAAGACAATAGAAAATAGCATTATTAAAATAGATTCTATCGCTGATCAAGCCTTTAAAAGAATTGAAAGTAAAATTAACAATGTCATAAGGGAAGTCACCGGGCGTGGGCTAAAAGGTGTTAAAGACATTGAAGATGGTGTTGAAAGGGCAATAAATATTTTTTCTAGTTTTGGGTTTGCAACAATATTTGTGTTGTTGAAATATTGGTCAGGGGGGATATTAGGTCTGCATGAAAACTTTAAAGACATGCTAATAAGAGATTATATACAGGCAGAAGAAGTTTTAAAAAGTTTAATAGATTATTTATCTGGGGGGGTGAAACAATTATTACAGATTCCAAAAGATTTTAATAAAATTTTTACAAAAGTGGGATGGGCATGGAATCATGAGATGTTGTTAAAAATTAAAGTTTTATTACAAGAAACTAAAAATATTTTTATACAAATAATTATTCCATTTACGCAACATTTTATAGGGAATATACTTTTTTTATTTCCAATGATAAAATCTGCCGGGCGAGATTTTATAGGTTTTTTTAAATTTATTGCTGGTAAATCAGAAGCAAAACTTACACCATTACAACACGGATTACAGTTAGTTCAAACATTAAATAAATCTTTAATGACAACAAAAGCTATTGTTAAAGAAGTTTTTAAAATAGGTTCTTACTCTATATTAATGTGGAAGAATCTTTTAAATCCTTTCATGGGGCAATTTGCTATTATTTTTAATTTATCAAAAATTGTAAGAAACCTTATGACTGAGACTATTTTGTCTTTTAAGGCTAGAGTTGGCAATGTGGGGGCAAAAATTCAAATTGCTATTATTAGAATTAGAGACGCTTTATATGCTTTGTCGGCAAGAGGCTTTAATAAAACTTCAACAATAGAAAAGATAACAAATGGTTTAATTGTAATTTCTAATATTCTTTCATTGATTGCAAATGTAATTATTCCTAGATTGATAACATATATTAAAACTAATTTTAGTGCTTTATATATTCAATTTAGACAAGTTATTGAGCCATTATTGTCTTTGTCTGAAAAGTTGAAAATGAAATTTAGTGGTTTCCTTAGTGGTTTCCTTAGTTCATTGCCTTTTATTGGTGGGTTCTTTAAGAAAGAAACAACATCTATTGAACAAATTGTTTTTCTTTTATTAGAAAAGATAAGAATAAAAATTGAACAACTATTAGAAACTGTAATTTTGAAAGTGTATCAAACAGTTTCAAAAGTAAAAGAGGCATCTAGAAATATTCTTCCTACAATGGAGGCGGGAGGAAAACTAAATACGAAAGAAACAGAGCCTAAAAGTATCAAGAATGTTGCTTTAAAAGATTTTCAAATTACTATAAAAAATTTGCAAAATGACATTAAGAATTTAGAAAGTCATATTTTAAATTTAGTAAGTCAAAATAATTTTTTATCTCGGTCTTTTACAACTTTACAGACAAGAATTCAAGAGACATATACAACTATTCAAAGTTTCTTTTCTAGTATAGGCAGAGGCGTTTCTGAAACAGCATATGAGCAAAAATTAAAATCTTTAGAAACTGTTACAAATAATTTTACTCTTTCTACTCAAGAAAACTTTACAAAGTTTAATGATGCTTTGAATAATGCTTTTGTAACTTTACAAGAAAACTTTTCTAATATAGAACAACAAGTAAAAGGTTTAATAGAATCAAATTCACAATTAGAAAAAAGTTTTGCAAAAATACAAAAGAGTTTTTTGAAAAAAGAGAAAAAGAAAGAAACGGAAACAGAACCTAAAAGTATCAAGAATGTTGCTTTGGAAAATTTACAAAACTTTATTAAGGTTTTACAGAATGACATTAAGAATTTAGAAAGTCATATTTTAAATTTAGTAAGTCAAAATAATTTTTTATCTCAGTCTTTTAAAGCTTTACAAGAAGAAATTAATGTTACCTCAGGCAGTATGCAAAATTTTTATGCTACAACTGGGACAGATAATGCAATTAGTCAAATTCATAGACCTTTTCAAGTTGTTACTCAAACAGTACATTCAACAATAGATAGTTTTAAAAATGCCTCGGAAGGTTTCCAAAATTTACATGGAACAATTTTAAATTTATCTTCTGAAATGGTTGACAATGGTATAACACCTTTCAAAAATTCAATTCAAGGCATCGGCTCAGCTTTTCAAGAAATACAGGAAAAAGCAACAGAAAATTTTAATGTAATCAAAAATGCAATAAAAACGCTTGGCTTAGATGAGTTATTACAAACATTGCAAGCCTTGGGGGTTGACACTTTTAAAAATGTTAAGACTGAGGCGGGCTTAGGCATTGTTGCTGGCAGAAAAGAAAAAAAGGAAACAAGAAAAAGTTTATTTAATGTCTTTAAAAATATTCAAGCAAGCCCACAGGAGCTTTCTGAGATAAGGGGAAGTATACAACAACTTTTTAACAATGTTTTTAAAACCGACAAGCTTTTTAATGTATCTCTTTTAAAGAAGCAGTTATTTGAAAATTTTGATAAAAGCTTTGTTAATTTAGACAGTTATATAAAAGATTCTATTGCTGGCAAGGTAAAACCGCACGTATTTGTTAAGAATCTCTTTAGTCAAAAAGAATTAAAGAAAGAACTTAAAGATTTTTTTAAGAATGTTTTTGCTAATGCTGATTTAAAAGATATAGGTAAAAACTTTAAAGACAGTCCCGATTTTCAACAAATTTTTCTAAAACAATTCAAAGGCAAGGAAAAAGAAACAGGTTTAAGAATAGTCCAACAATTAATGCAAGGTATAGCATTAGGGGAAAAAGACGTACGCCGTACTATCAAATCACTCACAAATACTATTATGGATTATTTCCCTCGCTCGCCTGCTAAGATTGGACCTTTAAGATTATTATCATATGTAGGTGGCAAAATCCCTATTCAATTGATGGATGGAATGCAACAACAAACTAATAAATTAAGTCAATTTATTGATAAGATGTTGGATTCTTACATTGTAGGACCGATTCGAAAAGCAACGGATTTAGCTAGGACAGCTTTACGACTTAATGTTGACGTGGAACAACTTTCTGTTTTAGACATAGCACTTGCAAGAACAGGAACTTCTATTCAAGATATTTCTTATAGTATTTCTTCAATGCAAGAAAAAATTAATGGTTTGATTGAACCAGAAGATTTTATCAAGCTAGAAAGATTCGGCATTAATATTCATGCAATTAGAGAAAGTACAAATCCTTTACTTGAACTTTTTCTGGCAATATCAGACGCAATAAAAAAAGTTGGTATGACGCCAGAAATGGAAGAGTTGCTTGCTTCTTTTTCTATATTCAAAACTAGTAATTTTGTAAACTTCTTATCTTTAGGGCGGGCGGAAATTACAAAAATAGTAAAGGAATTGACAAAAAGCAATATTGCTTTAGATGATACTTTTTCTAAAACGTCTGAAAAGTTAGATGGTACAATTTCACAAATAAAAAATATTAAAGATGTATTTTTTCAAAGCATTTATAAGCCAGTTGTACCGATTTGGTTGAAATTTTGTGAGACTGTTAAGCAATATCTATTAGATTATTCTCAAGAAATACAGATCGTTGGGGAGATGGCTGGGGTGATGGTCTCTTTTGCCACTGGCATATTTACAAGCTTTATTAAGGGACTTCTTACAGATACAAAGCAAACTTTGAATGCTATGTTTGAAATGATTAAAACGTTTTTTAAATTTGTCTTTCAAACAGGCGTTTCATTGTTAATTTCTGCGTTTAATACGATTCCTTTTGATGAGTTTTATGACAAAATAACTAATTTTTTTAAGACATTAATTAAAAATAATTTTATTTCAGTTATCGTTGCTATACCATCGTATGTTAGGTTGCTTTCAGGTTTGATTCAATATCATGTTATAAAAATGTGGGCAACATTTTTTAAAACAATAGCTGATTTTATAGATAATTTTTTTACAAAGTCTTTATCTTCTTCTAATGAAATAGGCAATAAAATTGGCAATATTGCAAGTAAAACAAAAGAAGAATTAACCAAAAATGTTACAGATTTTGCAAATGAATCAAAAGAAAAAGTAACAAGTGTGGTAAAAGATGCGAAAAATGCTACTAATAATTTTGTTAAATATACAAGAGAAAAAGTAGAGGATCAAGGGGCATCTTTACTTAATAAAGTAAGTTCTTTTTTTGAATTATTGTACGATACTGTAACTGGCAAATTGTCTCCTGAAAATATACAGAGAGCTATTGGCAACATATTTTCCAAGTTAAATCCATTTAGATGGATTGCAAATTTTTTTGGTTTTCTTGAAGATAAATTTGCTATTGAGATTTCTACTCTTTATGAATCATTAAATAATACTTTAAATACTCTTTCAAAAGAGAGTAAAGAAGCATTTTCAGATATTTTTAATTTAAATATTGATGAAAAACAGGCAAAGAGTTTGACGGAAAACTTGCAAGAACAATTACAAGTTTTTATAAAGAACTTAAAAGAAAACACAAAAGGGACAGTTTTTGAAGATAATTTTAATTCTTTTTTAACTAATTTTGAATCTATCAAATCACGCTTTAAAGAATTAAATTATAATAAAATTAATGATAATGTAAAGATACAGATAGAAAAAACAATTGAACAAGTAGAACAAGCAACGGAAAAAATTAAAAAGAATATCGATGGTACTTTATTAGAAATAGAAAAAGTTTCTTTGACAAAGATTAAATCTTTAACAGATTTCTTATTAAAAGGATTCAACGAAAGTACTAAAAGTTTAAGCAACTCTTCTTCCTATGTTTTGTTAAAAATCAAGAATACAATTAGCGCCACAAAATTAGAGATGTACAAAGCTATTGAAGACTTGAAAAAGATGGGTGCATCTGAGCAAGAACTTAACCAGGCAAAAGAAACAAGCAACTTTGTTTTAAGAAATAATATTGTTAATGATTTAAAAGACGCAATAAGTCCGTTTACAGAAGGCGGCGAGAAAAATATATATGCATTATTTGACGTTTCAGGATTAAGACAAAAAACAGATCAAATTATTAATGAATTTAAGGAAATGGGCTCGGCTTTAGGAATGACGGTAGAAGAAATCGCTGTAACAGTTACAGAAATGGAAAAGGAAGTTTCAGATAGTATTGTGAAAATGACTAGGGAGGCTTTTGACGCAACTTCTAACATTCTAAAAGAGGCAACTAGTTCTCTTTCTGGTGCTATGTCTGACATGTACGAAGCTTCCGGGCAGAAAATTAAAGGTTTCTTTTATGCTAATAAATCCATTGCTATTGCCGAATCTATTATTAATACAGCACAGGCGGCTACAAAAGCTCTGGCAACTTATCCTCCTCCACTTAATGCGGCCATGGCGGGCATTGTAATTGCATCGGGCGCAGCACAAACCGCAAAAATTGTAGCAACAACCGTTCAAGGTCCTACACATTATGCTTCTGGCGGGAAAGTTAGAGGGGCGGGCGGAATTGATAATATCCCTGCTATGTTGACGGCGGGAGAGTTTGTACAGCCTGTTTCTGTAGTTGCACAATATGGTGCGGATTTTATGGAAGCATTAAGACAAAGAATAATACCAGTACAACAAATACGAAACATTATGTCAAATATTCACAATGTTAGCAATGCATATACGCCACAAGCACAAAGATATTTTACAGGTGGAATAGCAAGACAAACATCTTCAGAAAATATTCAAAATAGCATCAATATTGTAAATTATCTTGATTATAGAGAAATGAATAGATACTTGTCAAGCTCAGAAGGACAAAAAGCATTTTTGAATATGATGAATTCAAATAGAAATCAAATTAAAAGGATCTTGACATGATTTTTACTTATTTCCATGATTGGAAAAATGAGTATAGCATTAAGATTGATTATGAAACTAATATTTACGAATCAAATCTATTATATGAACAAAGAATACAGAAAAGAGGCAGGGGGAGCCCCCTTGTTTCCTTTTCTGTTACAGCGTGGCTTTTAGAAGTAGAATTACAAAAATTTTTAAAAGTAGATAGACAAACATTATTTGATTTTCCTATTGAGATAGAAAAAATACAAGTACAAAGTATTAATGGAAATAGAATAGTATGTTATGAAAATTTATCTAAGTTCTTTTTTTTAAATTATTTGTCAGATGTTTTATTAATAAATGTTGAAAACAATGAATCTAGTCAAGTTATGGGGGTGTATGAAAACGAAATTGTGTTAGAAACACCTATGACAAAAAGCAATTATGTTTATACTGGTTTCAAAGGATTTATCAAGAATATTTCTTTAAATCATACATTGTATAATTTTGTACAAGCAACTTTTGAAATTAAGAAATTAGCAAGGTAAAAAAATGATTGTTGTTGAAACAGAAGAAAAACAGACAATTACAATACAACATACTAGCATTTATCCGCAGGGCGATGCATTTTGTATTTATTTGAAAACAGGAGAATACTATCTCCGCCGTGCAAAAAATGTTTACAATACCAATGATAATTTCACATATAACATTGAATTATTTGATAATGATATTATACCAGGTTTAAACATAGACAATATTTTTCTTTGTTGCTGGGTTTATTATGCACGTTTTGACAATGACGGTTTAACTATCAAATATATAACGCCTAAAATATATAATACCGCCGTGAATGTCATAGAAATTTTCGGGATTTACGATACATTTGAAGAGGATAATTTTACCTTTCCAAGCTTTGACTCTACGCCGTTTTTTAATAAAAACTGGGTGGACTGGCAAAACTCCGTTTCTACTGAGTATAACATGGGTGTACAAGAAAATATAGCAGGCGGAGTTCATAATTTACAATTTATACATGCACAAAGGAAGAAATGGAATTTAAATATTATAGAAATCAATTCAATAAGTTTTTTAGAATTTTTCAAAAATGCTATCGGGCGGTTTCACGGCTTTTATTTTCCTAATTTGATTTCTAGTTTTAAAGTTATTAGAGTTGTCAATCCTGTACCAGCATTTATTACAATAAGAATTAGCAATTTACCTTTTCTAACAAATGAATTAATTTTGACAGCGTCAAGAAACACCACATGGAATGGCAATTATTATTGGGAGAGCTATACAGAAGTATATTATAAAGGAGAGGCTTTTTTCATTGGATGCAGTGTTTATGAAAATGAAAATTTAAATTCAACGAATGAACCTTTTATCTTTATCTATGAATTAGATCATTCTGTTTATATGGGTGGTTATTATTGTAATTTATTTATTTATGAACCTCCTAGTGGTGAAATGCCTAATCCTTATTATGGATTTTTTGGAAATGATACTTTACAAGGCGAGTATAATCATCCGCTCGCATGTTTAGCTTCTGAGTATGAAAACGGTGAATTTGTTTCTTATTTTTTAGAGGCGGATAAACGGCTGGCAAAAGCAAAAATAATTGTAGAATAAAAGGAATTAAAAAAAATGTACAACGAAAACGAAATAAATCAAATACATGAACTATATAAAATAGAATATGGATCACAAGCGTGGTATTATACCGCCTCAGATACACCAAAATTTTATGAGAATAAAACCTATAGCCCAGCATTCATAAAAAGAGGCTCTTTGAATAAGACAACAAATTTAGAAAGCATGGATTTAGAAATTACAGTTGCTATTAATGAACCTATTCTTACGTATGTTAATTCTTTACCAATTGGGAAAATGATAGTAACAATTGGGAATTTAAATAATGATAATGCTTATTTAGAGACATACAAAGGCATAGTTACTAATATTACATTGCAAGACTCAAATTTAGCCATTGTTTTGTTGTCTGATACGATAGAAACAACTACTAAATTGCCGAGATATTCAATTACGCCTGCTTGTAATAACTATTTATTTGATGCAAGATGTGGATTAAATATCAATCAATATAAAAGAACCAGAACTATAAAATCTATAAGCCATGATGGATTGACTTTAACTTTTCAAATTTCTACTGAGGAAAGCTTTAAGGATGGATATTGTCAATATAATAATGAAATTCGATTAATAACAGGTTGTACAAGTACTTCTATTTCCATTAATGAGCCTTTCTTAGACATTCAAAGCGGATCATTGGTTGATTGTATACCAGGATGTAACAAATCATATGAGATGTGCCGTGATAAATATAGAAATACAAATAATTTTTTTGGTTTTCGTTTTGTCCCGAGAAAAAATCCAGTGATGATGGGGTTTGTATAAAATGAAAATAGGAAGTTTTGAAATAGAGTTTGACAAACTTTCAGAGCCAGCAGAAAAGGCTTTACAGTTAAAAAATTATGCATATACAGTTTCAAGAAATGACTGCGTAAATTTTATTTTGCAATGTTTTAATATAAAGCTTGTTAAACGTAAAATATATGAACCGTTCTGGTGGTATTCACATAACTACTTAGAAGAAGATTTAAAAATTTTACAAGATATGAAAATCTTATATAAAGTAGAAACTCCTTTAATGAATGACCTTATTGTATGTAAATTTAAGAAAAAATCTTTTCATCATCATTTAGGAATTGTTTTAAATAGCAATGAATTTATATCTGCGTATGATTCTGGTGTACATATTGATAAGATAGAAAGATTTTGTAATAAAGATGCATATTTTTTAAGAGTAGAAAAGAGAGAGTTATGGCAACTGGACTAATTATAGCTAGTACAATTGCTGCAGCTGGAGCCGCCAGTGCATTTGCTATTATGGCAAATAGAGGCAGTGGAAAACTAAAGAATGAATACAGTGATTTCCGTGTAACGCAGGCAGAAGAGGGACTTATAATCCCGATTGTTTATGGAAATTGCCGTTTAGCTGGTAATATAGTTGAATTTCATGATTTAGGGACTATCAAGGCAAAACATACAAGATATTATAAAGGCAGTGGAGGCGGTGGTAAAGGGAGCGGAGGCGGTGGAAGCGGAGGCAATGGACGCCCCCACGTATTCGCAACTTTGCAAGTCTTATGCGAAGGTCCGGCAACTATTGGGAATCCTTATTTAAAAGAAGACCTCTACTGGCCCTTTCCACAAATAAAAAAGCCGTTTCGATACATAATCAACAATGGTACAACTTCTAATTTTTATTATTGTCGAGGCATGAAACACGTTGCCTCCGTCGAAGTTTATGGATGGATAGGCGATGAAGTCCCCATGATTGAGTGGGATGTTTATAGCAATCCAAATACGCCTTTGCATTCTTCTGTTTCAACTGGTATTAATCCTGCGTGTGTTGCCTATGACTTAATCAAAAGAGCGGGTGGAGTTTGTGACATTAATTCATTTCAAGAATGTGCTAATTATTACAATGCAAAAAATATTGGTATGAATTTTATTGTTAAAGAACAAAAAGAATTGTCTGAGCATCTAGAAGATTTATATGAATGGACAAGAATCAAATTCTACAAGAAAAACAATGTTTATTTTGCTACTGTTATGATTGCACCAAAAAACGACCCTGTTTATATTGATGAAAGAGACATGAAAGAATTTACCTTTTCTCGTGCTTCTTATGCTAAAATTCCCAATGATTTTATAGCTACATTTAATCAAAGGTCAGAACTTAAAGATGGCGTTTATTCTTTCACAAATAGAACTTTAAGAGTCATTAAAGAGGGCTTGAAAAATATTACAGGTGTCTCTATTCAAAAGAATTATGATTGGAGTTGTTATAATAATCCTACAACTATTTCTCGCTTGCTTTCTGAGGTTATAAAGCATGATACTTTTCCTAAGGCAATTATAAAAACAAAATTACCAATTAGATATAAAGATTTAAATGTAGGAGATTTAATTGCTGTCCAATATGAACCTATAAGATTAAATTATACAAATTATATTATTGTATCTATTACAAAAAACTTGCTAGACGGTGAAATAGAATTAGAGGCAATGCAAGATATTACTAGCAAACCTAGCATGGATATTCAAGAGGTAAACTCTGAGTATACAGCACCAAATTACATTGTACAAGATCTAACACATGTTACTATTTTTCAAGATGAATGGACAGAGAATAGAGCCAATTTTGAAATGGATTCATTGCATATTTTACCAGGCAAAACAAAGGATAACTTCGCGGTAGTTAGTTATGAAATATGGATTTCAAACAACGGAACAGATTATCGTTTTTTCAATGAGTCAGATTGCTTTTCTTATGTAGGAACTCTAGCGGAGGATTATCCTAGCAACACGAATATAATTGATTTTAATCATGGAATACTAATAAATTTCGATGAATCTAATATAGCTTTAGACAACCTCGCATTGAGTGAATTATTTGTTACAGATAGAGTCATTATTATCAACAATGAAGTTATGCGGTTTCAAACTATAACAGAAGAAGGTAATAATTTAAGATTAAACGGGATTCTGCGTGGTAATCATCCTAAAAATCATAACAAAGACTCAAAAATTTTTATAGCATTCTTAGAGGAGGCTTTAAAAATAAGTCTATATAACAAGATATACTTTAAGTTTTTACCTAAAAACAAACATAACACTCTTGATTTAGGAGACGCAACTCCGCATTTATTTATACCTAATAGGATGCCAGAAGGTATTACCATGATAAAAGCAACCAGAAACAACAATAGCATTAACATTGAGTTTTTTCCTAATACAAACTATTATTCTGGGGCGGGCATAGGAGACCCCGATATTGTTACAGATACAAAACACACTTTTAACTTTCAAGGTCAAATCAATTATACAATCAATGATTCACAACAACAAACAACAACGGAAACAAAGATAACTATACAAAACAATGACGCAGTGAAGCTAGATGCAAGAATTATTATAAACGGTTTTAAAAGTCAAATAAAAACAATCAATATACCAATACAAAACGGAGTTTATTTTTCATAGGAAGATAAAAACAACATGGAATTACCTATTTCAAAAATAATCGTTGCTGATTACGGCACTGCTGGTTGGAATGCAATATATGCAAATGCTTTTCAAATTATAGATGCTCGGCTCGGATATGCAATGCAAGAAGACAGACCCGAGAATGTTGACTTTTTTATTAATACAACAACAAAAGACGGGTCAACATCTATAACAATTAGAAATACAGAAGATATTGACGTTTTCGAAATAAAATCAAATGGAATTTTGACAATCTCAAATTCTTTATACTTGCAAGATTCTATTTATATCAACAATATACAAATAATCTCAGAACAACAAGAAGCAATAGCAAACACAATTATAATCTCAGATATAAACAATATTCCTACAAGCTATACAACGAATACAATTGAAGATCTTATTACGGATATTACAGCTTTACAAACAACTATTAATTCAATTTTAACAGCTATGAGAAATCACGGTTTAATAGCTACAACATAAAGGGAATAAATATGCATTTCATGAATACTTTTGCATTTACAATCAATGACAATGACCAGCACGAGCTGTCGGAGTTTATTCCTGTAAAACTTACTAACCTTATATCAATTTATTCTGATTCAGAATTTTATATATATGGAAATAATGAAAACGCGGCGGGCATTAAAATTGATACAAAGCAATTTACAAGTTCATACTTGCCAGAGGCAATTGACGTTTCAAAATGGAAAATAAAAGGACAAGGAAATTATACAATAGAAATGTATGTGTAAAGGAATATATAACATGCCAAAAATACCACAAACAGGCGGGGGCGGAATAAGCAGGCAAGAAGTAGAACAAATAGTACATGAAACAGACAATAAAATTTTAAATCAACTAAATAATTTAGAAAATCAACTAAATAATTTAGAAAATCAACTAAATAATTTAGAAAATCAACTAAATAATTTAGAAAATCGAGTAAATAATTTAGAAAATCGAGTAAGTAATTTAGAACGAATGATAATGACAAACGAAAACAACCCAAGCAGTGAAGCAATTATTGAAATTATGTCTTTAAAATATCCTTTAAATCCTGCTCTTAATCGTTTTTCTATTACTTTAGAGACTCCCTCCAGGCTAAAAGTAGTTACACCTTGGGGCGCTACTCTAGAAAACTATCATGGAGTAGGAAATTATCAAACTAAATATATAGATTTCAAGGTTTATGGTGCTGGATTAATGATGGGCGATAAGTATGTATATAAAATTATTAATTAGGAGGCATTAATTATGTTGAAAAAAATCAAAGATGAATTTGACAACGCAACTTCATTCATGAAAACAATTACAATTCTACAAAATATTACTATTCTCATTCTAACAATATGTTTATTAGCTGGTTGCTGTGTAGGACCTTCTCCAGAGTTCGTAAGTCAAGAAAAAAAACAAGCTGAGCGGCATTTTCCTATGTATAAAACATTAATTGAACAAGCAACATATAAAGAAATTGCTTTAATGCTAGGAAAACCAGAAGATACTTTTAAAAATGTAGTCATTTTAGAAGACTTTAAACAAGCATTGCTTTTAGAATTAGAAATATGGGAAAAGAGTATTGAAACTAATTATAAAATGCTTAATTCTAAGGTTCTACAAGAAGAAAAGAAATAAATTCAAAAGCTTAAATTTTTCATATGAAAGGAATAAGGAGAATATGGGACAAGAAAAAGATGAATTCGAAATTTTTGTAGAAGAAAATTCACAAAAGATTATTCAAGATTTGAAAAGAGATTTACCAGAGCTTTTCAAGCAAGATTTGGATTCCATTTATAGATTGGCTACAACATGGGCGACCGCGTTGTGGCATCTACAGTCAAAAGATGAATCACAAAAAGAACTAGCAAGAGAAATGCTAAAAAGCGTAAACAATTCTATTGATATTTTAATAACAGACTTGAAAACAAAAGGCACTAATTACATGTGGAATAAAATTGAAAACTTGTTGCGTAAAGCTTTTATTGAGTATCTATTGCCTGCCTTATTGAGAAAAATCTAACACCGCCCCGCAGGGGACTGGATTTTAGAAAGGTAAGAAATTACCAAGCGTAAGAAGGCTTTTATGATTTAAATATAAGTATCGTTCTGTGGTACGATAATCATGATGGCTCGCCATGGACATAACTTTTACTAAAGGCACATCATGCATTAAGGCGTGTGAAATGAAAGTTTTTCTTAATGTATGAATATTAATAGTTTTTGTGTTATGCAAGAGGCCCATGTTTTCTAGTTTATTCAACACGGCTCTAAAACGTCTTATAATGTTAGATTGAGTTTGTGGCGTTTTATTTTTAGTTTGAAATAGTAAAGCTGTGCTAGCTTTGCCATCCATAAGGTTTATTAGAATCATTTTAACTTTAGGAAGAATAGGAATCCATCTTTCCTTTTTATTTTTAGAGTTTACAGGTTGAATATAAATCATATTATCAATAATATCTTCTTTTTTTAGCTTGCATAAAAAGAAACCGCCTTTTCTTAATTAGATCTGGCGGTTTTTTTATGTCTTATATAAATTGTTATTGTTTTGCATTGCATGTTTCACATGATAAATTTCTTGTCAACATTTGCAAGATAGGGTCAAATCGTTCATTAAATTCAAATTTAATTTCTTTTCTTAAATTATTCAATAAATCATTCTTTATTTCACTTAATTTTATTTCTAATTTATTTTCTAATTTATTTTCAACTTCTGTTTTCAAATCATTTAATTTATTTCCTAATTTTGCATCTAATTTTGTTTCTAGTCTTATTTCAATATTCTTTTCTATTTCATTTTCTATTTCATTTTCTATTTCATTTTCTATAATATTTTCTTTTTGTTCGAAAATTTTATTTTGTATTCCTAAAACTTTGTTTATTTTTTTCATAGTTCTTAAACTAGGATCACAAACACCCAATTCTAATTTTGAAATGCCTGTTTGTGTTAATCCTGTGAGCTCTGCTAATTCACTTTGTGATAATCTTTGATTTTTCCTTGCCTCTTTTATTATATTTCCAATCATTATTCATCCTCCTTTTACTATATATAACAATATTATAAAATAATTTTATTTATCATAAAGCTAGTCTAATTATATATATAAACGAAAAATTTAAAAGAAAAAAGAATTTTTTTTAAAAAAAAGAATTTTTTACTTGACAATAAGAAAAAAATATGTATTATTAGTAGTACAGATACAGAGTAATACTTTTAGAAAAAGGAAATTTAAAAATGAATATAGGAAAGATAATAAGAAAAAGGAGGCGTTTATTAAATCTTACTCAGACTGAGCTAGCAGAAAAAATCAAAACAAGCCACAGTAACATATCCTTTTGGGAGCTTGGAAAAACAAATTTAAAAGCTATTGATTTTTTAAGAATAATTCGAATTCTAGATTTAAAACTAGAAGACTTTAATGAATGCAAATAAACGCTTCAAAATTACAACCTATCAGGGAGGGAAATAAAATGAAAAATACAAATGAATTCACAAAACTTTCAAAAGAAGAATTAGCAAACTTCTTAATGGTCTACACAGAAAAAAGAGAAGCAATAAAAGAATTGAAAAAACAATGTAAGAAAGAATTAGAAGTATTGCTAAGCAACAATCCTTTAGAAAATACAGAAGACAATTTGAAAAAAGCAAGATTTTTTCATGTAGAATTACCAGCCATCCAAAAAGAAATTAACAAAGTCATAAGAAAAATTAAATATGCACTCAATAAAGAAATCGTCGATGCAAGCAAAAAAGAATTGTGGAATATCATTTGTACACCAGTCATTGACGCCACCCCTAGTATAGTTGCTACCGCTCCTAGTATAGATGCACCCGCTTCTAGCATTGTAGAAGTCATAGAGGCAGAAACAGACAAAGAAACAGAGACAGAAACTACCGCCTCTAATATAGTTGCTACCGCTCCTAACAAAGAAACAGAGACAGAAACAGAAACAGAGACAGAAACTACCGCCTCTAATATAGTTGCTACCGCTCCTAGTATAGATGCACCCGCTTCTAGCATTGTAGAAGTCATAGAGGCAGAAACAGACAAAGAAACAGAGACAGAAACTACCGCCTCTAATATAGTTGCTACCGCTTCTAACAAAGAAACAGAGACAGAAACAGAAACAGAGACAGAAACAGACATAGTTATAGAAACTGCCTATAATGTTGCAGACCTCATAGCAACAATTAAAGACAAAGTCAAAGCAAAAGTTAAAAACACAGTCATATACACAGCTGAAGAAACAGTCAGAGACACAGTCATAGACACAATCAGAGAAGAAACAATAGACACAGAAATATTTGTAGAAACAGTCTGTAACACAGCTACACTTAAAGACAAAGCAAAAGTCAAAGCAAAAAAAACAGTCATAGACACAGTCATAGACATAGTCAGAGAAAAAGTAATAGACACATTCAGAGACAAAGCCACAGTTAAAGACACAATCATGGACACAGTCGAAAAAATAGTCATAGAAACAGTCTATAACACACTCAAAGACAAAGCAAAAGACATAGACAAAGCAATAGAAACAGATATAGACAAAACCATGGACACAGTCATAGACACAGTCGTAGCAACAGTCATAGAAACAGTTAAATCCAAAGACATAGACATAGAAACAGTTATAGAAATATTCTATGAGAAAACAATAGAAACAGACATAGAAACAGTCATAGAAACAGTCATAGAAACAGTCATAGACGCAGTCAAAGAAACAGTCATAGCAAAAGCAATAGATACAGAAGCACAAAAAAGAACTCCCGCTCCTAACAAAGAAACAGTAGCTCCCGCTTCTAATACAGAAACAGACAAAGAGGCGGGTGTTACCGCCTCTAACGCAGGCATAGACAAAGAAACCGCCTCTAACAAAGAGGCAGTTAAAGAGGCGGGCTCTAACAAAGAGGCAATAGACAAATGTAGAACAAGAATTGAAGAACTACTCAAAGAGGCAAAAGAAAAAAAGGATGAATTTACATATATAAAGTTTTATAAAAATAGACATTTAGACAAACTACATAAAACTTTCAAAGAGAATGGTATTAGTGAAGAATTTTTAAAATTCAAGGAAGAATTAGCAAGCATTTTCAAGAATGACAATGAGACAGAGCAAGAGACTTATAGAATGCCTGTAACACTACCAAAAGCATATTATAAACCTCTCTATATTTCACATTGTAGATAATAAAGGCGGTGTAACATGAGTTTTGAATATCCAATAGACGGGTTTGTAATAAAAGTAAATCAATTAGACATACAAGATAAACTAGGGGCGACTAAAAGAGCCCCTAGAGGGATGAAAGCTTTTAAATTCAATACTACAAGAGCTATCAAGAATACTAAGGTTGTTAGAGGCAAACAAAACAAGATTAAATCAAAAATGGATAGCTTGTATAGAGATATTGAATATTATCAAGATCAATATTACAACCGTTCAAATAGTGTAATACCTGACTCGGAGTATGATGAATTATTGGAAGAGTTAAGAAACTTAGAAAATGATTATCCTGAGTATAAGAGAATAAACACTCCGACAGAAAGAATCGCCCCGCGTTTAACATGTGATTCTAAGAAACAGAAACATATTGTTCCCATGCTATCTATAGACAACATAAATAAGAAAAATGTTTTAGAAAGCTTAAGAAAGTTTGAGTTTTATGCACAAAAAACAGCGGGCAGAAAGAAAGTCAATTATGTAGTGGAAGAGAAAATTGACGGCATCGCAGTTAGTCTTTGGTATCTACACGGCAAATTATACAAAGCAATTACTCGGGGCGATGGCATCGAAGGGTTAGAGATAACAGACAAAGCAAGCATGATTGAAAACTTGCCTCATACATTGAAAGGAGAAAACATACCTGCTTTCTTAGAGATCCGCGGTGAAATCTTTATGACATACAACGATTTTGAAATTTTGAATATTTACTTAAGGGATAATACAAAGCCTTATGCAAGTCCAAGGGATGCCACCTCTGGCACAATCCTGCAAGGCAATTTAGAGGCGTTAGACAAGCGTGTTTTACTCTATTCTACGCATTCTATAGGAGCTATCCTAGAAACGGTGGTTGACAATGTCAACTTAGACGCGTTAGAAACGCTTAAAAACGATTACAAAGTGAAATTTGCCTCTACATATGATTCTATGATAAAAACATTTGAAAGCTGGGGTTTGCCTGTTATTCAAAATAGAAAGGTTGTTGATTCTATACAAAGCGTTTATCGATTATGCATGAATAGGAATCAAAAGAATAAAAAGCAATATGCATAATGAGTAAAGGAATTACTAACAATGAGCTTAATAACAGTAATAGAAGAAACAAAAAAATATATTAAAAGTCTAAGTTCATTAAAAGAAAAACGAAATCTAAATCAAGCTATAAATAAGTATATGCTAGCAAGGCATAATGAAACACTCAAAGCGATAAAATATGAAGTATTTAATTATATAAAAAACAATGAATCAGATTTATCTGATATTGCAATAGCAATAAGTAAGCTATCCGAGTTATTTGATGATAAATTTGACCCAGAATTTGACCCCTATATGAAAAAAATTACTTATATCATTTTATATAAAATATATGAACAAGGCGGAGAAATATGAAAAGGATGTATTTTTCTCTTTTTTGAAAGGATGCAAACAATGGATGGCAAAGAAGCGGTTTTGGATGAAATCGATGAAATAGGATGTAACTTTATAGAAATTGTAGAGCAGTTAGAAGATGAATCTATAAGGATTATAAAGAAAAACGCTCGAGAGCTAAAGGAAGAATTAGACAAAAGAACAACAAAGGCAAAAGAAAACTGGCAACGTGAAAGGATGGAATTATTTAAAATAAGAATGATTGAAATCATAAGTGCCACAGTAACAAAAACAATGGATAAAATCGATGACTTAATTGATGAGAAAAACGAAGAAGTAGAAACAATAACAGACTCGGGATTAACCATTAGTTATTGAGAAAACAGAGGCAAGAAAGATGGATGATGCTAGCAACAGCACTAGCTCTAGCAAGGGGGAGCAATCCCCCCGCGCTAGCAAGAAATTACTTATTAGTTTTTATTGTGAAATAATTTGTATCTCAAAAGAGATAATAAATAAAGCAAATGAGGTCATTGAATTTGGCGATAAAGACAATTTTTTTACCAATGTTACGCCTAATACAATATATTATCCTAGTGGAATACATAGTTTCAATAGTACAAAACGAAGTATTGTGGGCGAAATAAATTCAATCTTTTCAATAAAAATATTTGATTTGTCAAAAGACAAATTAGAAGCAAAAACAATAAATAAAGATGAAATAAAAAAGAAAATATCAGAGATAAAAAAAATCTCTATGAGTGAATTAGAAAAAATAAGATTGGATTTAGTAAAAATATTAGAGGTAAAGCCTGAAGATCCATATTTATATAAGATAAAAGATCTACAAAGGGGAAAATTATTATATTTTGCAATAGATATTACAAGCGTGATGATGGTGGAAATGAAAAATATAATTAGAGAGTATTTTTAGCCGCAGGCAGCAGATCTTAAAACAGAATTAATAAATTATGTATATGAAACAATAAAACCGATAATAATGATGTATGATCTAAAATTTACTTTAAATGTATTAGAAAATTTTAATAAAACTGTCAATAAAATAGCAAAAGACACAGTGGAAGAGATAGATAAAAAACATTTTGAGATGATACTTAGAGGCTCATTAGCAGAAAAAGATTGTTATAAAAATTTAAAAATAATACAAAACCTAGCTAAAAAAGGAATAAACGCCATATATATCCAATATGTAGTTGATGTATATAACAATAGTAGTGAAGCTAGTATGCCAGTGCGTATGCCATGGCGTAACTCTTAGGAGCGGAAATAAGATGGATGATAGAGAAACAAGCATGGACAATATTTGCAATAAATTACAAAGTCTAATAGAAGATTGTGATGAATTGCAAAAAGAATTTGAAAACTATAGAAAGCTAGAGGCGTGGGATGGATCAGCAAGCTGTTTTTAATGAATTGTCTAAAATGAGAAATTCTATTGACAATTTAAACGCCAATGATAATCAAGAAATAAGAAAACTTAGATATTCTATTGACAGTTTAAATTATACTATCAAGAAAAGTTTTATGTACGAATATTATACAAAGTATTTTAAATTAATAAATGATTTTAAACTTAATGTTATATCTTTAAAAGAATTTACTGAAAAGCTTGAATCTGTAAAGGGCTATTAACATGATAGACAAAGAAGAGCTAATAGTTTTAGCAAATGAATTTTATACAAAACTTTTAAATTTAAAAAATGATTTTAACCGTGATACTATGGACTTAATGATAGATTTAAGAGATAATATTCAATCCGAAATAAATGCTAAAGATGAATTTAATGTTTTCAATGTCAGTAATAACAGTTATTACTTTATTAAACAACTTAAAGTTTTATACAATATATATATTAACAATATCGCTTCCATAGAACTTGAACTTATGACAAAACTTAAATCTTTAACTAAGCCTTTAAAACTTGAATCTTTAATTAAATCTGTAGAGGATGATTAACATGTGTTTTTTTCGTTGGAATTCTTGGTTTCTAACTACTATTAAAGATTTACTGTTTACTAACTTTGATCTTATAGTTTTTCTCTTTGTAGCTTTAATTAAAATAATTTTATATTTAACTTTAAGTTTCATTTTCTTAATAGGTTTAATAATAGGATCAATAATAGTTTTGATAATAAGTTTCATAATCGGGGTCATTGCCTTAATTTTATATTTAATTATACAACCTATAAAGATAATTAAAAATTATTTTGTAGAAAGAGAAACAAAAAAAATATATCAAGAATTCGATAATTGTTTCCAAAAATTAAATGATCTTTGTCAAGAAAGGAAGGAGGAATTTCTTGGGGATAATTCATAATGTATTACAAGTTTTTTCTTATATAGCTGTATCTTTTATTTATTATTTTTGTAAAACGCTTGTTAAGATTGGTAATTTAACAAGTAATTCTCTAAATTATCTTTTCGATTTATTTATAACTTTTCCTTTAAAATTAATAATAAACTTTTTAAAGGATGGTAATTAACAAGGAGTAAAAAAATGGATGAAAACATGCAAGGGATCAATTTTAACACGCCAAAGAAACTTGCCATGCCTCTCGATGCTAGCTTTGCAAGGCATGAGAAAGAGTTGCTAAAACGTGCCGAGGCTATCAATGCTAGCTTTGCAAGGTATGAGAAGGCTATAAATTCTAGGCGTAAGAAAACACGGAAAGATTTCATTATTAGAAATTATCTTAGAAATACAAAGCGTTACTAGAAAAACTTCTTATTATGAAATATTTTCCAAAGTTTGATGATTCATATAGCATTAAAGAACTTTCAAAGCCTTGTATTGAAAATGAAGAATTAAAAAAACTTCATGAAAAAACTTGTGAAAAATTTCTTGAAACAATGGAAACAATATTTGATAAAAGGGCGGAAATATTGGATGCAATTGCATCTGATGCAATGATGGATGGATCTGATGTAATAATAGAGGAATCTTTTGAACCTGTAATAGATGGAAACAACAAATACAGTTAGCAAGTTTATTTATTCTTGTTAGTATTAACCTCCTTTTATTGGTTAATTAATTGTGAGGCTCTTTAAAAGAGCCTCTTTATAAAGGAAACAGTTATGCAAATTATACAAGAGCTAAATAACACATTAAAAGAAATAAGAAAGTCTATTGACAATTTAAATTATACTATCAGGGATTCTATTGACAATTTAGATGATACTATCAAGGATAGTATTAAGGATGAAAGAGAAAACTTACAAATTTTTTTAGAAAAACTGGAACGGTAGCAACTATGGACTACGAAATGATAACTATAAACCAAAATAAAATCTATTGTTTTATTATAACTACAATGAGGCATATGTTAGACATAATAAATCAAATAAAACCTATAGACAAAGAAACAATAAATAAAAAAGACTTCTTATCCGAAAATGTAATAAATTTTATCATAAGACCAGATATATATAAAAAATATTCACAAGTAAACAATATAGTAACAAAAATAGCAAAAAAAAATGCACCAGAAATAATAGAAAATATTGTAATTACAACAAAAACAATAATACAAAATAAACAAATCAAAGCAGAAATAATAAATAAAATATTAATTCAATCATTAAAACAAATATATAAAACATTTGAAGATTGTTTAAGTGATGATGAATTAAACGAATATTCTTTTAAAGAAATAAACAATATAAGAGTAGAATTATTCCCATCTAAAGAAAGCGGTAGCAACTAGAAAGGCGGTAGCAACCATGAAAGAATCTGAGATTGGTCAAGAAATTTATAATGAGACAGAAGAAATAAGGCGGTTACATTTCAATAACAGAGAATTAGAATCTAAGATAGATTATCTAATTAGAAGGATAGTTAACAACTCTGAAATAATAGCGGTAGCAACTAAAAAGGCGGTAGCAACCATGAAAGAATCTGAGATTGGTCAAGAAATTTATAATGAGACAGAAGAAATAAGGCGGTTACATTTCAATAACAGAGAATTAGATTCTAAGATAGATTATCTAATTAAAAGGTTAGTTGACAACTCTGAAATAATAGAAGCAAGGCTTGAAAGAATTTCTAAGTTATCTAGAAAATTATTTATAACAGATTAAAGATATTACATTGAAACAAAAGATGCATGTTGTATCAACATTCATTTTTTGCTCCTATTGATAATTCATATCATATTATTTTTCATTTTGTGAGCCCTCTTGCACCCTGAAAATTGCGGGGGCTCTTTTTTCATGCAAATAGTTATTACAATATTTACTTAAATTTACTTAAAAAATTTAAAAAAATAGAAAAGGTGTATAAATGGCTAAAGATAATTTTGAGTGGAATATTAATCTAGGAAAGTTAATTGAAGTAGATGTAGAAGACATCTGGGGACAGAGTCTAATTTTAGCTGATTGGTTATCTAAAAAAGAAAACATTCAAGTTTTAGGAAATGAAGTAGGAATAGAATTCACTGGCAATGTCACAAAGCAGTATTATGCTAATTCCTTTTCCTTAATCGCGGAGAATAAAGATGCAAGAAAAACTATGGTCCATATTCTATTAGATTATAGCAGTCATGAGTATTTTGGACGAGTAATTTATCGTGCCTCTAAGCTTCAAAACATATCCACGATTATTTGCCTTGTAAAGAAAGCAAGGATAGAACACAAACATACTATTAGATGGCTCAATAAAAACATAAACGATATTTCATTTTCCCTAGTTGAAATTCATGCATATAAAATTAATGGCTCATTGCCTGCACTAAAATTTCAAGTATTAGAAAGACCTAATTCTTTTTATTCTAAATTACCACCAAAAGAAATTTCTGAAGAAAAAGAAGACATAGAGGGGTACAAAGCATTTTTAGCATAAGAAAATTTTTTTTAGAAAGGTTGTGAAGCATGGCAAACGAAAACAAAGTAATTTTGATGGGGCGTTTGACGTTTGATCCCGAGGTAAGACAAGTCAATAATTCTGTTTTTTGCAAGTTTTCTATTGCAATCAACAGAGAAGTTAGAGGCTTTAAAGATACAGAAGGACACACTGAGGTCACTTTTGTAGAAATAGAATCATGGGGAAAAGTTGCCAGTGCCGCTGGGCAATATTTACAAAAAGGAAGCCCAGTTTATGTCTCTGGGCGTTTGAAAAACAGTGAGTGGATTGACAATCAAACAAACCAAAAGAGGCAAAAACTAAGCGTTGTTGCTGAGATGATTCAATTTTTAGGCGGAGGACAACAACAAGAAGCTCCGCCAGTGCATAGACAAGCTCCGCCAGTGCATAGTCAACAACAACCAACGCAAGAACAACTAGTCCAGCAATATTATGCATCTAGACAATATCCGCCACAATTTTGGGACCAATCACAACAACAACCACAATACAACAACCAAAATCAACCGCCACAATACAACAATCAACAACAAACAAATTCACAAAACTGGGCCATCGCAGGCACAGTGCCGTTTTAAGTAATAAACAAGCCTGTATTTCAACTGTATATTTTATAGAGAAAGAAAAATAATATGAAAGAAAGAAAAATAATATGAATATGAATAGTAATACTTATCAAGTTTTTATTGAAAAAATTTCTATAGAAACCGCATACAATTTTTATACAGGCAAAACATACAATAAGCATGAAAGATTTTGTCCGTTTTGTGGTCATCAAGATTGTTTTAGTATATTTCCTAGTAAAACCAATAATAAAGTTTGTTTATATAAATGTCATTCCTGCAAAAAAACAAGCAATGTTATTGGTTTTCTAAAAGAACTTACTCAAATAAAAAATACCAATGATTTTTGCAATAAAATTATACATGATTTTAATTTAGATTATTATATTGATAATTATATTAATGATTATCAATGGATACCAGCCCCGCCAATACCTGCCCCGATTATTTCTCCTCCCACGCCCACGCCGTCAATTAATTTCTGGCCCACTATTACAGATTGCATAAATTTTAGAAATACATGCTGGGCGTATATGGATGTATATCCATATTATGACTTTTCTTATTATAAAGAATGGTGCAATTATAGAGGCTTTTCAAAATCAGAAGAACTTTATGAAAACGCTGTAGGTATTCTATATTCTCATTCTTTCTTGTTTCCACAACCTAGCAAGTTTAAAAATGCGTTTCAACAATCTATTTATGAATCTATCCAAAAGAAACAACAATTAGAAATTCATAATATAGGAGTACCAATCCAAAACATAGAGGATAAACTTGTCGCAGTTCAATTTCTAGTTTTACCAAAATTCTTATTTGAAAATAAAAAAGGTAAAACACTTTCTAAATTATTTACCAGGGCAGAGGCGGGCGAGAGTGCAAAAGGTTTCACAGTTTTTATAGGCAATCATTATGATACTTTTCCGTTTGATTATGGAAAATTTATCATTGTAGAATCTGTGGCAAATGCACTTGCTTTGTCCATGATTGGTTTGAATACGATTTGTATTTATACAACTGGGAATATCGATTTGATACCAGAATTAAAGCTAAAATATAATGACGTTGTTTTATGGCTTGATAGAGACGCACAAATTATAAAGGAAAATGAAAGATTTTCTTTACAAGAACAAGCTTGCCGCGATTACGATGTAGAAGGCATATATTTTGATAGAAATACTAGCTTTTGGAAGGATGAAAAGCTCAGTAATTATGACATAAACGATTTATTCAATGAAACAATATGCAATAGCGGTAGCAACAACTACTTTTACATTATACAAGAATACTTACAACAAGCCCCGTTTTTAAGTTATTACACGGAAAACACAATATACGAAGCTTTAACAGAGCGTTTAAATACAATTCATCTAATTTTGGCCCCAACTGGCGTAGGCAAAACAACCGCTCTTATCCAAAAATTACAAGATGAGGATAGATACAATACTATATTTACATACACGGTAAAAAATGCAATGTTTTTGAAACATCAATTAGAAAAATATTCTTGCATTGTTTCAAATAATACAGGCTTAGAAGATGATGGATCATACGGCGATAATATTACAGGGTTTGAAATAGCTACGATAGCTAGATTGAATTATTGGGGCCATTCTCCTTATTTATTTCCTTGTGCACCATTTCTTTTGAATAAAAATTATTTCTATATTGACGAGGCTCACAACCTTTTCAATTTTTACCATTTCAATTATGCATTATGTGCATGCTATGAAAAACCTATAAAATCACAAAAAGAAGTAAAATCGGAAAGGTATGAATTTGTTTCTTTATTTTCTCATAATCTAGAAAAACATTTTGATACAACATGCACACGCGAGAATAAATACCGTCAATTTGGTTTTATGTACGAAACAACAAATCAAACATTTCATCTCTCAAAATCTTTCGCAGGTCATACAGTGAAAGAATGGATAGAAAACAAAGAATTATATAAACATGTAATTGATACAGTTTTTGCATGTGAGTTAGAAAATCAACTTAATATAGAAACCATGCCAGAACCCGATGATGTACTTAAATCTAAATTTACAGGGTCATACTTTGATTTTTTAAAAGAATTATTGACAAAAACATTGAAACCAAGAATTACAATTGAAATGCCGATCTATAAAGAAACAAACGAACCGCTTTCCTATAAAGAATATGTAGAAAAATACAAAGAAATAGAAAATAAACTTAGAAATGAAATTATACAAAAATACACAGAACAATATAAATTACCAGAAAATGTTCAACCGCCAGCATATTTAATGGGAAAAATAGCAAAAGAAATTGACACAGAAAAACTAAAACAAAATGTACAAAGAGAATTAAACAAAATTATTACATTTCCACAAAAAGCCCCATGGATACCATATTTTAGCGGGTATAATATTTTACCTTTCCTATTGCTTTTAGAAAACCCGCGAGCAATCAACATGTTGACCGCTACAATGAGTGAAAAGCACATTAAACTTTTAAAAGAAATATCAATTTTAAAGAATTATAACTTAAATATTGTAAAAATCCCCTATATACCAGTTAAGTACAATGTAACTATTTTAATGTTAGATAAAGATCTTACAAATAAACAACAAGCAAAACTATTAGAATTATTAGATAAACAAAAAGCCCCGCCGATGTTGTCTGTTTCCTATAAGAAATACAATGCAAAAGACGTAAAAACAAAGCTATTTTCTAAGATTTTAGGTGAAAACTTCCTATTCTATGAAGATAAATATTTTAGTACACGCGGTGACGTTGAAAATGACAAAGAACAAAGTCCAAACACAAAGAACAGAAATGAGGCATTTCATATTATAACATACTCTAAAGCTTCTATTTTGGAGGGCTATAACATGCCTTTCCATGAAATAGCAATTATAGATGCGGGGATATTTATTGCAAAAGCCAATATGGCATTAAATACCAATGCAAGTGATACGGAGAAGCTATATCAATACAATGTGCATGCTAATAATGAGATCAAACAAATAGCAGGGCGTTTATTTAGACCGCTCCCAGAAGAGGAAGAACAAATACAGCCTAACAGGACTTTAATTTCTAAAAAACATATTGTTTTATTCTTGCATAATACAGAACAACTAAAATATTTTAGACTAGATTATGAAATTATCAACGGTCAACCTACAATTATTAAAGAAACAGATACTTATAGTTTTGCATCAATAGACGGAGAACGAAGAATCGATACAATATGCGAGGCTATTTTTAATGCATATGAAAGAAAAGAAATTATCAACCAAAAAGAAATCGATAATGAAATTAGACAACAAGAAAGAGAAAAAGCATTATTTGAAAAACAACAACAACAAGAAGAAATATGGCGGAATAAAGCATCTCAGTTGAAAGAAGAAGGGGTTTCTTATATAGATGCATATAAAATAATGAATGCGTCAAGACATGAAAGTTTACAAAGGATACTTAAAGAAATGTTTTCACAAAAAGAGGAAATATGGAAGGCAAAAGCTCTTGCATTAAAAAAAGAGGGGGTTTCTTATCAAGAAGTATATAGAAAGATGCATGCGCCAAGGCATGAAAGTTTACAAGAGATACTTAAAGAAATGTTTCCACAAGGGGAGGAGGAAAAACAACAACAAAAGGAGACAAAATGGAAGGCAAAAGCTCTTGCATTAAAAAAAGAGGGGTTTTCTTATCAAGAAGTATATAGAAAGATGAATGCGCCAAGGCATGAAAGTTTACAAGAGATACTTCTAGAAATATTTTGCATGTAATTTAGTTACCAATTATATAAAAACAAAAGACTCAGCCATTAAATCTTATATTTTGATAACAAAATTTACAATAGTATATCAATTTTAATGTTATTTTAAGATTTTTAATAAATTACTTAATTTTAATTTAACATCAATTTTAGCACCAATTAGTTATCAATTTTTTATTGTTGACCTATTATATAGGCAAACAAAGATTTTTTGATAACTAATTGGTAACTAAATTGATGTTAAATCTAATATTTTCAAATTTTATAAAAGATTAAAATCATTGAAAGGAGAAAACATACCTGCTTTAACTGCCTCTTTCCTGCAAGGCAATTTAGAGGCGTTAGACAAGCGTGTTTTTACTCTATTTCAATTTTAATGTTATTTTAAGATTTTTAATAAATTACTTAATTTTAATTTTGTATGTAATTTAGTTATCAATTTTTTATTGTTGATCTATTATATGAGCTGACAAAGATTTTTTGATAACTAATTTACATACAAAATCTAATATTTTCAAATTTTACAAAAGATTAAAATCATTGAAAGGATAAAACATGGGGTTTGCCTCTTTCAAAATAGAAAGGCGGTAACACCCGCCTCTTTGTCTGCCAGTCTAAGAGCTAGGTACTTCCATGGTTTACAACTATATTTTTTATAAAAAAAAGTATTCACAATTTATATTATGAATACTTTTGATTAAAAAGTAAAAATCTACAATGCTAGAAGCGGGTGCATCTATACTAGGAGAGGTAAAAACGCCTCTATGACTGTTTCTTTGACTGCGTCTATGACTGTTTCTATGACTGTTTCTATGTCTGTTTCTATTGTTTTCTCATAGAATATTTCTATAACTGTTTCAATTTAGTTATCAATTATATAAAAACAAAAGACTCAGCCATTAAATCTTATATTTTGATAACAAAATTTACAATAGTATATCAATAAGATTTCACCATTTCAAATTTAATGTTATTTTAAGATTTTTAATAAATTACTTAATTTTAATTTAACATCA
>Ga0208694_1000890_pt1 | contig 41043 bp, 34 predicted proteins | sample AD_UKC078_MetaG_FD_184442 | JGI IMG/M metagenome (GOLD analysis project Ga0208694, IMG submission 184442) | Active sludge microbial communities of municipal wastewater-treating anaerobic digesters from USA - AD_UKC078_MetaG (SPAdes) (version 2) | ecosystem: Engineered > Bioreactor > Anaerobic >...
CACATTCATTACAAATATACACTCTATCTTTTAGTGTTAAATCAGCTTTGATATTTCCACATAATTCTATAAAATATTTATATTATTTTATAGAATTTTATAGATTATTTAAAGCAGTTGGTAACCCCTATTTTTCTACATTCGATTCTGAATGTACTTGCCTATTTCTTCTTCTAATTTCTTATTTCTTCCATCAGGAATCCAAATAGCATGCATAGAATGTAAGGAACCATTTCTAGATATATCTTTTTCTTGAAAAACTTGTATTTGAAAAGCTTGTTCTGTATATTGTATAACAACTTTTGTTCTCGTTCCTCCTGCTCGATTTTTTTGCATTTTACACAACCATTCTGTTTGGATTTTGTTTTCCTCTACAACAATATTTGTATATTCGTAAAATTCTAATACATTCGTACAAATCATTGCAAAATTATTTATATTGGAAGAAAATGGAATCCAAGGAGGGGGAGTCGTTGCACAATAGCTTAAAAATAAAAAACATACAAGAAGCCATCTAGTCTTCATAACGAACTGCTCGAAAACCTACAGTTTCATCCCATTCATCTATAGAACGAGTGTAAACTTCACCGTAATAAAAAACAGAATATACTAAATTCTTATTTTTTTCATCTTTACTAGAAGTCCATAATTCAATGATAGTATTATAAGGATCCCAAATAGGATATTCCTTATCTGGCATCACATCATACAAAGCTTTTCCTGTTTTCCCTATTCTACCATTGCAATTTTTTCCATTTCTTGTTAAACAAGCTACTACTTCTTCTTTTGTAGGTAAACGCCAAAAATTTTGTTCTACACTTTCAATGTTTCTTCCATTTTTGCTAAGATGAGCACAAATTCTATTGGCAACACTCCAACTACAACCTTTTTTTAAAATTCCTGCTGTTGTAATTCTGGGCGACCAAATTAGACGTTTCCCATTGATTTCTTGTACATATATTTCTGAGTCTGCCTGTTTTTCCAAAGCCATTCTATGTATTACCCTTTCCATAGGATGAGAAGACACAAAAGCAAACGTTGCTAATGGCAAACCTATAAGTACAACATATGAAAATCTTTTATTTGGTAATTTTCCAAATAAAAAACAAAATCCAATAAATGGCAAAATACTTAAAATCAAAAAATATTCTACAGGAAACTTTTGTATTTGGCTCATGCATATCGCCGTACACCTTAAAATAAAGTATCCTCCCAATACAATATAAATCAAGCCACCTAAAAATTTATAATATAGCGCAACTACAGAAAGAGAAATTGCCAAAATCATCCAAGGAATATATCGGATGAAAGCTCCTATAATATTCCATATAATATTATGGTTTGTCCAACCTTCATGTAAATTTTCAATGCCTCCCCAAAATGCCCAAAAACAGGACAAACCAGTTGCTAATAAAATGGCAAGAAGACCAAAAATATGTCTCATGATAAATCCTTTATATGTTTGTATAATCCACAAAATAAATCTGCTTATACAATACCAAAATCCCATCAAAAATCAAATAAAACTCCTTTTTATTAATTATGTTATTTTTTTTATTTTTTATTTTGGTATAATATATTTTTTAATAAATTTTATTGATTATATAAAGGATTTTTAATGGAACAATTACTTACCTATCTTCAAACAACGTATTTTGGAAATACCATCCTTCAATACATTCTTACTCTTATTACAATTTTTATCACATTAATTCTTCGTTATATTCTTCACACGCATATTTATAAATATTTAGATCATTCATTGAGAGAGAGTAAACAAAAATTAGATTTTATCCAATCCTTTAAAAAACCAATTACACATATTACTTTTTTAATAGGTTTCATGATTGCAAGCCACATTTTGACTTGGCCTTCAGAAAATATCCAAAAATTTTTAACAGTATTTTTCCAAACAATGCTTACATTGGCAGTGGGAGTATTGCTCCTACGTAGTGTCAATCTCTTAAATTTTTATTTTAAAAAGCATCCTGCTAAAACAAAACATAAAGAACAATTAATCCCATTGATTAGCAAAAGCTTAAAAATTTTTATTGCGATTATCGTGTTTGCAGCTATTTTACAAAATTTGGGCTATTCTATTTCTGGTCTTTTAGCAGGTCTAGGTATCGGTGGTATTGCCATTGCTCTGGCTGCTAAAGATTCACTTTCTAATTTATTTGGTTCTGTGACCATTTTTTTAGATAACCCATTTCAAATAGGTGATAGAATTAAAATCAATGAATACGAAGGATTTGTAGAATCTATTGGATTTCGAAGCACACAATTACGAACATTCCAAAAATCAGAAGTTTCTATTCCCAATAGTATATTGTCTAATGCTATCTTAAATAATTTTTCTAGAATGGAAATTCGACGCGTTAACTTAACATTACGACTCACATACGATACTCCACCAGAAAAAATCGAAGCCACAATACAAGCTGTGGAAGATATTTTCAACAAAACAGAAGGTGTAGATAAAAATACATATTTTATATATTTCGAGGACTTCAATACAAGCTCTATGGATATTGCTGTCACATACTATACAAATACTACAGAATGGAATAGTTACATCAAAATACGACAAGAAGTAAACTTGAAAATTTTAAAAGAATTAAAAAATCTAAATGTACGCTTTGCTTATCAAACAATGACATTACATGTACAAAAGAATGAAGATGGTACTGACATTAAAATATAGAGAATATTCTCTATATTTTAAAACAAAGCAAATTTAGTATATTATTCTTGAATATATTCTCTAATCTATATATAATACTATACCTAATATAATTAGTATTACATTTCATTTTATAGGAAAAATCATGCCTAAAATTTCTATTATCTTACCATGCTATAATGCAGGAGAATACTTGCATCGTAGCATACCTAGTTGTTTGAACCAAACATTAAAAGACATTGAAATAATTTGTATAAATGATGGATCTACAGACAATACTACAGAAATCTTGCAAGAATATGCAAATAAAGATAATAGAATTAAGATCATTACACAAAAAAATCAAGGTACATTAGTATCGAGAAAACGAGGTATGGAACACGCGATCGGCGAATATTGCATGTTCTTGGATCAAGATGATTCTTATGAACTCCAAGCATGCCAAGAACTATATCAATGGATAGAAGAACAAAAGGTAGATATGGTAGATTGTAGATACAATATTATAGAACAAGATAATACCGTGCATAATTGGCCTTTATCTTCCCTATCTTATCAAAAACTCAATAGTTTAGAGGCACTAGAAAAAATAGTAGATCATAGATCAAATTTTCATTCCGCAGTATTTATATGGAAAAAAATTCTTTCCTCCTATCTTTATAAAAAAGTAGCCTCTCATATCCCAGAAAAATATATGACTTCCCATGAAGATATCTTTATAGTATCCCTCTGTTTCTATTTTGCAAGAACATTCTATGCCATTGATAATATATACTATAACCATTATGAAGGTATTGGATTTTTCAAAGGACATTGCTTTTCTCAATTTCAAAAAGCAATGTCTTCCATCCAAACATTTCATTCCTATTTCATGGAGTTTGTAGAAAAACAAAAACCACCATTAAGTTTTAAAAAAAGTCTAAAAAAAATAATATATGCAATGATAGATATAGAGGGTATTAATATATGGAATCAACTCTGTCCGCCTGAAAGAAAAGAAGAAGGATTTTTGTTGATGTGGAATATATTATCTAAAGAAGCCATTGTAGGTAGATGGCTAGAAAATTACACATTCATTCAAAATCAAAAAAGACTTATACAAATCCAACAGAAACAGCTTCAATTTTTTACAAGTCTTTTCCAAAATCTAATAAAAGCATTGCGTTTTCCTTTTGATTTTCTTTCTGGAGTCTATTCTTTTGTAGTGCAAAAAATATATAAATTTCCAAATTTTATAAACAAAGAATCTTAGGAAAATATAAAAAATAATGCGATGCATTGCAAAAAAAATTTTAAAAAATACAACAATTAAGAAAGAAAAAAATGGTAAAAATTTCTATCATCATGCCATGCTACAATGCAGAAGAATATTTGCATCGTAGCATACCTAGTTGTCTAAACCAAACATTGCCAGACATTGAAATACTTTGTGTCAATGATGGTTCTACTGACAATACTGCAGAAATATTACAAGAATACGCAAATAAAGATAATAGAGTTAAAATCATTACACAAGAAAATCAAGGCTCACTAGTAGCTAGAAAACGAGGTATGGAATATGCTAACGGTGAATATTGCATGTTCTTGGATCAGAATGATTCTTATGAACTCCATGCATGCGATGAGCTGTATTCTATTATAAAAGATCAAGATGTAGAAATTTTAGAATTTAATGCAAAAATAATAGAAAAAGACAATATAAGTTCTTCATTTTTCTCAGTTCCTTATGCTCATCAAAAGTTGCCTGCATTAGATGCAATAGAAAAAATTTTTGAAGATCAAAAAAATTTTCGAGAATGGATGTGGGCCAAAATTTTTTCAACAAGTCTTTGTAAAAGAGTTCTTCCTTATATACCAGAAAAATATATGATTCGATATGATGATGCTTTAATATCTATAATGTGTTTTCTTTTTGCAACGACATATTACAATATAGATAAAAAATATTATATATATTATAAAAATACAGAAATTTCCAAAACAAATTTTTTTTCTAAATTTCAAGAAATAGTATCATCTGCTAAAATATTTTTTTCTACTCTTAACGATTTTATACAAAGTCAAAAACTAGATCCTCATATTGAAAAAATTTTAAAAAAACTCATATATTGGATAGAACTCGATTGCTTCTGTCTTTGGGAAGTTCTTTGTCCGCCAGAGCAACATAAAGAAGGCTTTTTATTAATATTGGACACTGTGTCTATAGGAATTATTACAGAAAAATATATGATGCAATACCAAATAATTCAAGATCAAAAAGAAAAACTTCAATCCTATATAAGTTTACCTACCAATCCAACTTTAAAACACCACTTACGTAGTATATACTTTAACCTATCACAAAGAATATACCAAGTTTTTCAATCTTTAAAACAGAACGGTTTTCGGGAAACATACCAAAAAATAATGCAACACATTCATTCGTAAAAAATAAAATTGATAAAAAATATACAATGATAAGAAAGAAAAACAATGCCTAAAATTTCTATCATCCTACCATGCTACAATGCAGGAGAATATTTGCATCGTAGCATACCTAGTTGTCTAAACCAAACATTGACAGACATTGAAATACTCTGTGTGAATGATGGTTCTACAGACAATACTGCAGAAATATTACAAGAATATGCAGATAAAGACAATAGAATTAAAATCATTACACAAAAAAATCAAGGCACATTGGTGGCTAGAAAACGAGGAATGGAACAAGCTACTGGCGAATATTGCATGTTTTTAGATCAAGATGACTTTTACGAACTCTATGCATGCCAAGAACTCTATCAATTGATAGAAAAACACAAGGTAGATATGGTAGATTTTGGAGTGAATATGATTCAAAACAATAGTACCACGTCTTTTCATATATTGCCTTTATTTTTCTATAAAAAATGCAATAGTTTAGATACATTAGAAAAAATAGTTGATGCTAAATTAACTTTCCGACTCGTCCTATGGATAAGAATTTTTTCTCATCGTCTTTATAAAAAGGTAGCGTCCTATATACCAGAAATATATATGACTCGAAATGAAGATACATTGATAGTATTACTCTGTTTCTATTTTGCAAAAACATATTATTCTACAAAGAAAGTATATTATAACTATTATACAGATACTGGATTTTGTAAAGAATATTCTTTTTCGCAATTTCAAAAAGCAATGTCTACAATCCAAACATTTCATTCTTATTTCACGGAGTTTGTAGAAAAACAAAAAACACCATTGATTTTTAAAAAAAGTCTAACAAAAGTAATATATCAATTAGAAAAAGATTGTATTACTATATGGGATATACTTTGTCCGCCTGAAAGAAAAGAAGAAGGATTTTGCTTGATCTTGAACACAATATCTAAAGAAGCCATTGTTGATAAAGGGATAGAAAATTACAGAAAAATTCAAAATCAAGAAGCAATCATACAAAATCAAAAGGCACAGCTTCAATTTTTTACAAGTCTTTTCAAAAATCTAACAAAAACATTACGTTTTCCTTTTTCTTTCCTTTCTCGAGCCTATTCTTTTATACTGCAAAAAATATATCCATTTTCAAGTTCTACAAACAAAAAATCTTAGAAAAATATTTAAAAAAGAATGAAATATCTTTAAAAAAGAAAATTTAATTTATAAAAACCATATAACAATTAAGAAAGAAAAGAAATGGTAAAAATTTCTATCATCCTGCCATGCTACAATGCAGGAGAATATTTGCATCGTAGCATACCTAATTGTCTACACCAAACATTGAAAGACATTGAAATAATTTGTGTGAATGATGGTTCTACTGACAATACTGCTGAAATCTTACAAGAATACGCAAACAAAGACAATAGAATTAAAATCATTACACAAGAAAATCAAGGCACATTAGTAGCTCGAAAACGTGGAATAGAACACGCAAGTGGCGAATATTGCATGTTTTTAGATCAGGATGATTTTTATGAACTCTGTGCATGTGCTGAGCTATATTCCATCATAAAAGAACAAGATGTTGAAATTTTAGAATTTAATGCAAACGTGATAGAAAAAAACAATACAAGTTTTTCATGCTCTTCATTTCCTTATAAACATCAAAAGTTATATGCATTGGATGCATTAGAAAAAATTTTTGAAAATCAAAGACATTTTCGACCATGGATTTGGGTCAAAATTTTTTCAACAAGTCTTTGTAAAAGAGTTCTTCCTTATATACCAGAAAAATATATGACTCTACATGAAGATGTATTGATGTTCATGATGTGTTTTCTTTTTGCAGAAACATATTATAATATAGACAATGCATATTATACACATTATAAAGATATAGGATTTTGCAAAGGATATTCCTTTTCTCAATTTCAAAAAGCACTGTCGTCTGCAAAAATATTATTTTCCACTCTGAACGATTTTATACAAAATCAAAAACCAGATCCTTATATTGAAAAAATTTTAAAAAAACTCATATATTGGATAGAACTCGATTGTTTTCAACGTTTTACAACTCTTTGTCCACCTGAGCAATACAAGGAAGGCTTTTTATTAATATTGAATACTGTGTCTACAGGCGTTCTCACAGAAAAATATATGCAGCAATATCAACTCATGCAAAAACAATCAAAACTCATCCAACAGCAAGAGTCAGAGCTTCGATTCTATACAAGTTCTCCTTCAAATCTAAATTTAACACAAGCCTTGCATTCTTTCCATTCTCATTTCCCCTTTCTCTTTAAAATACAATGCAACATGTTATGCAGAACACACCAAATTGCCCAATCTCTAAAGCAGAACGGTTTTAGAGAAACATGCAAAAAAATAATACGATATATCTTAAAAAAATAAAATTTCTAAAAAAATACATAACAATAAGGAAGAAAAGCAATGCCTAAAATTTCCATCATCCTGCCATGCTACAATGCAGGAGAATATTTGCATCGTAGCATACCTAATTGTCTACACCAAACATTGAAAGACATTGAAATAATTTGTGTGAATGATGGTTCTACTGACAATACTGCTGAAATCTTACAAGAATACGCAAACAAAGACAATAGAATCAAAATCATTACACAAGAAAATCAAGGCACATTGGTGGCTAGAAAACGAGGAATGGAACACGCTATCGGCGAATATTGCATGTTTTTGGATCAGGATGATTTTTATGAACTCTATGCATGCCAAGAGCTATATCAATGGATAGAACAACAAAAGGTAGATATGGTAGATTGTAGATATAATATTATAGAACAAGATAATACCGTCCATAATTGGTCTTTATCTTCCCTCGCTTATCAAAAACTCAATAGTTTAGAAGCACTAGAAAAAATAGTGGATAATAGATCGAATTTTCATTCCGTAATATATATATGGAAAAAAATTCTTTCCCATACTCTTTATAAAAAAGTAGCGTCTCATATCCCTATAAAACATATGATTTCCAATGAAGATATCTTTATTGGAACCCTATGTTTCTATTTTGCAAAAACATTTTATGCTGTTGATAATATATACTATAACCATTATGTTGGCATTGGATTTTTTAAAGAATATTCCTTTTCTCAATTACAAAAAACAATATCCTCCATCCAAATATTTCGTTCTTATTTCATGGAGTTTGTAGAAAAACAAAAACCTTCCTTAAGTTTTGAAAAAAGTCTAACAAAAATAATACATATAATAGAAAAAGATAGTATTAATATATGGAATAGAATTTGTCCGCCTGAAAAAAAAGAAGAAGGATTTTACTTGATATTAGAAACTCTATCTACCAATGTCATAGTAGATAAATATTTAGATAATGAAAAAATCATTCAAACCCAGAAAAGACATATACAGCACCAAGAGACACAGATTTCTTTCTATACAAAATTACCTACAAATCTAAATTTAACAAAAGCCTTGCATTCTTTCCATTCTCATTTTCCTTTTCTTTTTCGAGTATATTCCTTTGTCGTACGAAGAACATACCAAGTTTTTCAATCTCTAAAGCAGAACGGCTTTTGGAAAACATGCAAAAAAATAATACGATATATTTGTAATAAAATAAAATCGATAAAAAATATATAATAATAAGAAAGAAAAACAAATGCCTAAAATTTCCATCATCATGCCATGCTATAATGCAGGAGAATATTTGCATCGTAGCATGCCTAGTTGTCTTAATCAAACTTTGACAGACATTGAAATAATTTGTGTGAATGATGGTTCTACTGACAATACTGCAGAAATATTACAAGAATATGCAAGTAAAGATAATAGAATTAAAATCATCACGCAAAAAAATCAAGGTACATTAGTATCGAGAAAACGAGGAATGGAGTACGCAAGCGGCGAATATTGCATGTTTTTGGATCAAGATGATTTTTACGAACTCTATGCATGCCAAGAATTATATCAATGGATAGAACAACAAAAGGTAGATATGGTAGATTGTAGATTCAAGATTATAGAACAAAATAATACTGTGTATAATTGTCCTTTATCTTCTCTATCTTATCAAAAATTAAATAGTTTAGATGCATTAGAAAAAATAATGGGATATGCATCGAATTATCTTTTCGCAACATATATATGGAAAAAAATTCTTTCCTTCACTCTTTATAAAAAAGTAGCGTCTCATATCCCAGAAAAATATATGACTTCCCATGAAGATATCTTTATGGTATTCCTCTGTTTCTATTTTGCAAAAACATATTATACTGTTGATAATATATACTATAATCATTATAAAGATATTGGATTTTTCAAAGAATATTCCTTTTCTCAATTTCAAAAAGCAATATCTGCAATCCACATATTTCATTCCTATTTTATAGAGTTTGTAGAAAAACAAAAACCACCTTTAAGTTTTGAAAAAAGTCTAACAAAAATAATACATATAATCGAAGAAAATGGTCTTAATATATGGAATAAAATTTGCCCTCCTGAAAGAAAAGAAGAAGGATTTTTGTTGATATGTAATACATTATCTAAAGAAGCTATTGTCAATAGATGGCTAGAAAATCACAGATTCATTCAAAATCAAAAAATACTTATCCAAAAACAACAGAAATTACTTCAATTCTATACAAATTTACCTACAAATCCAAATTTAACAAAAGCCTTGCGTTCTTTTCATTCTCATTTTCCTTTTCTTTTCCGAGTATATTCTTTTGTCGTACGAAGAACATACCAAGTTTTTCAATCTCTAAAACAGAACGGCTTTTGGAAAACTTGCAAAAAAATAATACAATGTATTCGTAATAAAATAAAATCGATAAAAAACATATAATAAGAAAGGGAAATTATGCCTAAATAATAATAAGAAAGGGAAATTATGCCTAAAATTTCTATCATCATGCCATGCTACAATACAGGAGAATATTTGCATCGTAGCATATCTAGTTGTCTTAATCAAACATTGAAAGACATTGAAGTTATTTGTGTGAATGATGGTTCTACAGACAATACAGCAGATATATTACAAGAATACGCAGACAAAGATAATAGAATTAAAATCATTACACAAGAGAATCAAGGATTATTATTGGCTAGAAAACGAGGCATAGAACATGCAAACAGTAATTATTGCATGTTCTTAGACTCGGATGATGCTTTTGAGCTCTATGCATGCGAAGAGCTATATTCCCTCATAAAAGAACAAGATGTAGAAATTTTAGAATTTAATGCAACTATGATAGACAAAGACAAAAAAATTTCTTCATGGTTTCCTGTTCCTTATGCTCATCAAAAGTTACATGCATTAGATGCATTAAAAAAAATCTTTGAAGATTATAGGTACTATCGTGCATGTGTCTGTCACAAAGTTATTTCAACAAGTCTGTTAAAAAAAATCCTTCCTTATATGCCAGAAACATATATGTTCCGGCATGAAGATGCATTGATGTCTATAATGTGTTTTCTTTTTGCAACAACATACTATAATATAGAAAAAAAATATTATATATATTATCTAGATATAGGAACTTTCAAAGAAAAGTGCTTTTCTAAATTTCAAAAAATACTATTATCTGCTCAAGTATTTGTTTCTACTATGAATGATTTTATGCAAAGTCAAAAACTAGATCCACATATTGAAAAAATTTTAAAACAACTCATAGATTGGATAGAACTCGATCGCTTCTATATTTGGGAACGTCTTTGTCCGCCAGAGAAACAGATGGAAGGATTTTTATTAATATTAGACAATGTATCTACAGATATTATCCTAAAAAAGTATATGCTACAATATGAACGAATTCAAAACCAAGAAAAATTCATGCAAGACAAAGATAAACTCATTCAAAAGCAAAAAAAACTTATCCAAGACAAAGATAATACCATCCAAAACAAAGACAATATCATTCAAAACAAAGACAATATCATTCAAAACAAAGACAATATCATCAAAAATAAAGAGGCAGAGCTTCGATTCTATACAAGTTTACCTACAAATCCATTGTTAACACAAGCATTACATTCTTTTCATTCTCATTTTCCCTTTCTTTTCCGAATATATTCCTTTATAGTGCGGAGAATATACCAAGTTTTTCAATCTCTCAAGCAGAACGGCTTTTGGAAAACATGCAAAAAAATAATACAATATATTCGTAATAAAATAAAATCGATAAAAAACATATCATAATAAGAAAGAAAGATAAATGCCTAAAATTTCTATCATCATGCCATGCTACAATACAGGAGAATATTTGCATCGTAGTATACCTAGTTGTCTGAACCAAACATTGCAAGATATTGAAATACTGTGTGTGAATGATGGTTCTACTGACAATACTGCAGAAATATTACAAAAATACGCAGACAAAGATAATAGAATTAAAATCATTACACAAAACAATCAAGGCACATTAGTGGCTAGAAAACGAGGAATAGAACATGCAAACGGTGAATATTGCATGTTCTTGGATCCAGACGATTCTTATGAACTCCATGCATGCAATGAGCTATATTCCATCATAAAAGAACAAAATGTAGAAATTTTAGAATTTAATACAATTATTATAGAAAAAAACAATACAAAAACTACATGCTCTTCTGTTCCTTATGCACATCAAAAGCTACATGCATTAGATGCATTAAAAAAAATGTTTGAAGATCAAAAATTTTTTCGACCTTGGATTTGGAACAAAGTTATTTCAACAAGTCTTTGTAAAAAAATTCTTCCTTATATGCCAGAAAAATATATGATTCGATATGAAGATATATTGATGTTTATGATGTGTTTTCTTTTTGCAACAACATACTATAATATAGATAAAAAATATCATATATATTATAAAGGTATAGGGAATTTCAAAGAAATGTGTTTTTCTAAATTTCAAAAAACACTATTATCTGCTCAAGTATTTTTTTCTAGTATGAATGATTTTATACAAAGTCAAAAACTAGATCCTATTATTGAAAAAAATTTAAAAAAACTCATAGATTGGATGCAACTCGATTGCTTCCAACTTTGGGAACGTCTTTGTCCACCAGAGAAACAGATGGAAGGATTTTTATTAATATTAGACAATGTGTCGACAGATATTATCCTAAAAAAGTATATGCTACAATATGAACGAATTCAAAACCAAGAAAAATTCATGCAAGACAAAGACAAATTCATTCAAAAGCAAAAAAAACTTATCCAAGACAAAGATAATATCATTCAAAACAAAGACAATATCATCAAAAATAAAGAGGCAGAGCTTCGATTCTATACAAGTTTACCTACAAATCCATTGTTAACACAAGCATTACATTCTTTTCATTCTCATTTTCCTTTTCTTTTCCGAGTATTTTCCCTTGTAGTGCGAAGAACATACCAAGTTTTCCAATCCCTAAAACAGAATGGATTTTGGAAAACATATAAAAAAATAGTACGATATATTTGTAAAAAAATAAAACTTAGAAAAAATATATAATAATTAGAAAGGAAAATGAATTATAAAAAATTTAATATTTAAGAAATTTTTATAAAATAAAATTTCTTCATTAATGAGTAAGCAAAGATTAAATATATTTAAAGATAAAACATTTAAATATTATAGAGATTATATTATAAATTATTAATATTAAATAGATATTTACAATAAAGAATTTAACAATGGCAACATATATGGAAAAAGATATACTTTTAGAGTATGCAAGTATAGGTCATTTAACGATTGGTATGGAAAAAACTAAAGAAATTGATGAAGATTTATCAAAATTAGGTATGCTAAGAGAAAATATTTTAATATCTGATCCAAAAGATATTAACTATGAACAATCGATAGAAGAAATTAATAAAGTTAGAAAAAAATATGAAAACAAAAAATGAACAAATTTCTTTAATCGAAGATAACAAATTACAAGAAGTATGGGAAAAAGAAATAATAAAACTTAACCCTTTTGCAACACCAAATCAAAAAAATCCACAAGGGTTTGTTTTAGGTGGACAACCTGGTGCTGGTAAATCTAATCTATTATTAGAAGCTAAAAAAAGATTAAGTAGAAATATTTTAGAAATTAATGGAGATAATTTCAGAAAGTATCACCCAGATTATAAAAAACTTCAAAAAGAACAAGGTCAAAACTCTTCCTTACATACCCAAGAATTTTCTGGAAACATGACAAATGCAATTTTAAATAAAGCAATAGCTGAAAAATATAATATTGTTATAGAAGGAACTTTTAGGACAAGTAAAACACCAATAAAAACTTTAAAGCAATTCAAAGATAATGGATATGAAACGAATGTATTAGTTCAAACTTGTAACCAAAAGATAAGTTGGGCTTCTTGTTTAGAACGATATGAAAAAGCACTAAAAAATAACAAAAATGAAGCAAGATTTACACCAAAAGAACACCACGATTTAGTAGTTAAAAACTTAGCTAAAAATATTAAAGAAGTGGCTAAAAGTGGTTTGGTAGATCATATGCAAATTTTTGCTCGTATTCCAGTTAAGGGAAATCCTAATGAGTTTACTCAAAAAGAGATTTATAATAGTAACTCAAAAAAAATGGTAAATAGTGCAACTATTGAAAAATATATCTTTGGATGAAGATACAATACCAAGTATAAATATAATACGCGTTGTACAAGGTCAGGATGATGATTAGGATAATGATAGATAAAAAACATCTGTTTTTTATTGCTATTTTTTTATATATTCTCCTATATATATCCTATAAAAATGTTTTTTAAAAATACTTAAAAAATCGATTATTTGAATATTTTCATTGACAAATCAAGCATTTTTTGGTACATATATAGATGTTTCTATATAACCCTAAAAGGCTAGTTTTAAATATCTTTAGAGTCTGTTACTTAAAAGATTTAGAGTATATATAAAAGTTTTCTTGATTAGGAAGTTCCCCTTGTTTATTTTGAATATTGTATATTGCATTCTCCTTTTTTTTATATTGCCATTTTTAGCATATCGTATTATTGTAAAAGGAAAATATCGAGATTCATTATCAGAACGTTGGGGAAAACTTAATAAAAATTTTACATCTTGCATCTGGGTTCATGGTGTATCTGTAGGTGAAATCAAAGCTGCACAACCTTTAGTACAAGGTTTAGCATTATCATTTCCACAATACCCCATTGTAATTTCTGCCACATCTACTTTTGGTAGAAAAGTGGCACGTGAATTATATCCTGAACATACAGTTGTTGCATTTCCATTTGACTTTACTTGGTCAGTTCGTTCTTTTTTTCAACATTTTTCTCCTAAATGCATTTTGTTAATGGAATTAGAACTATGGCCAAATTTTTTAGCAGAAGCAAAAAAACGAAATGTGCCTGTTTTATCTATAAATAGTCGATTATCAGAACATTCCTTTCAAGGATATAAACGTCTGGGGCGACTTTTTTATATATTTACAAAAGCGATTCTATGCTTTTCTGTACAACATAAAATATATGCTGAACGATTTCACAAATTGGGCATTGAAAATCAAAGAATTGTTATTTCAGGCAATATTAAATTTGATGCACTAAAAATGGAAATACCACAACATGAAGTAGAAAATTTAAAAAAAGAATTACAATTAACAGAGGAGCCAGTTTTCATCATTGGTAGCACCCATGCACCAGAAGAACGAATTCTTTTACAAAGTTTTATAGAAGTTCAAAAACATTGGAAACATTTACGACTCATTATTGTTCCCAGAAATCCAGCACGTTGTGATGAAATTTCCCAATGGTGTCAAGAATTCGGATTGAATGCAGTTCGACGAAGCCAATTACCTAGCGAACAGACACTTTCGTGTTCTTCTGTAATCCTAGGCGATGTCATGGGAGAATTACAAAAATTATATAGCGTTGCCACCTTTGTATTCATTGGAGGAAGTATCATCCCTCACGGTGGACAAAATTTTATGGAAGCAGCAGCTCTAGGAAAGCCAGTAGTCTGTGGACGTTTTATGGATAATTTTCCGGATATTCGTTTTTTTATTGAACAAAAAGCAGTGATGCAAGTACAAAATCCCGAAAATTTAACCGAAGTATTTTGCCAATTGTTGTCAGATAAAAATATGCGAGATACAATGATAGCAAAGTCCAGAGAGATTATTCAAAATAGCCAAGGGAGTACGGAAAGAAACCTTCTGTTGGTTCGAAGTTTTTTAGATGCCGTTCGTCAAACGGTATAACGGAGTTGAAATGAAGAAATCTTTATTTACATCTGAATGTGTCACTATGGGACACCCTGATAAAATTGCCGATCAAATTTCTGATGCTATTTTAGATGCTCTTTTAGAACAAGATCCCAATAGCCGTGTGGCTTGTGAAACATTAGTTTCCACTGGTCTTGTTGTTTTATCTGGTGAAATCACGACAAATGCACATGTGGATTATCCAACCATCGCACGTCGCACAATCAAAGAAATCGGCTATAATGATTCAGCAATGGGTTTTGACGCTCGTAGTTGTTCTGTTCTCGTCTCTTTTAATCAACAATCTGCTGACATTGCCATGGGAGTTGACGAAGGCGAAAATAAAGAACAAGGTGCAGGTGATCAAGGAATTATGTTTGGATATGCGTGTAAAGAAACGGAAGATTTAATGCCACTTCCTATAAGCCTATCACGCAAATTAGCAAATTACCTTGCAGAAGTACGCCTCAAAAAAGAATTAGAGTATTTACGACCTGATGGGAAAACACAAGTTACAGTCGCATACGAAGATGGAAAACCAGTTAAAGTTTCTGCAGTTGTAATTTCTACACAACACGCAGCAGATGTTTCACAAGAAACTATTAGAAAAGACATGATTGAAAAAATCATCAAAGTTTGTATTCCTTCCGAATTACTCGATGAAGAGACAGTCTATCATATTAACCCTACTGGCAAATTTGAAATAGGTGGACCACATGGTGATTGTGGTTTAACAGGTCGAAAAATCATCGTAGATACATATGGCGGAATGGGAAGACATGGTGGTGGTGCTTTTTCTGGCAAAGATGCATCTAAAGTAGATAGATCTGCATCCTATATGGCACGCCACATTGCAAAAAATATTGTAGCAGCAGACCTAGCAGACAGATGTGAAGTTCAATTAGCATATGCCATTGGAGTTGCAGAGCCTATTTCTATCAAAATCGACACATTTGATACAGGAAAAATAGATGAAGAAAAACTTGTTGAACTTATCAGAGCTAATTTTCCACTTAAACCAAAAGCCATCATTGATTATTTAGAACTCCGTAAACCCGTTTTCCTCAACACAGCACGTTTTGGACATTTTGGCGGAGACGATACACTACGACCATGGGAATACACTAACAAAGCAGAAGCATTGCGAAAAGGTAGCGGTCTATAATTCTATAACCTTTCTTTCACAAAATAGCAAGAAAGAAAGGTTAAAAAACTTGCTTTTTTATAGAAAATTAGATAGAATCATTACATTATATTATGTAGCATACCCTCTCAAAATTTATACGAGTTTTGAAATATTAGAAACTACATAACAATTTAGCAATAGAAAAAAATCGCTAAGTTTAGCAATAAAAAGAAATGCTATTCATTTGAAAGGAAAATCAATGGCTAAGAAAGTTAGCAAAAGAAGAAGCAGAATTCGCAAAGCCAATCATGGCGCAAGACCAGCAAGTGGTGGAAAAAAAGTAAATCTTCGAGGTGCTGGAAAGAAATAAAATAATCCCTCTTTTAACTTTTAAAGAGGGATTTTTCATAAAAAAATCCTTTTATTTTTGACAAGCTCCTTCTACTATCTTTATTAGAAAGTAGGAGGAGCTTGTCAATCTGTAAACATCAAAGCATTTGCTGTGCTACAAAATTGTTAGAACAAAAAATGCTATGTGTCTGTATCATAATTGTTTTACGATCTTGAACAGAAGCTTACTTATACAGCAGATATGTAACGTCACTGTGAGTAGCAAATCTACTGAGGTTAAAGGCGTAAGAAATTACTACAATACTGGATAATTACACATCATGATCTTGAGGTCATAGGTAATTGATATAGTAGATAGGAATAATTATGAATTTTTCAGAAATAATTCAGTTATCACACATATCTAACTCTAAAGAAATATTGCAATTGGCACGAATATCTAACTCTAAAACGATAAATTTTGAACAAGATATGACAAATATTTTATCTCATTTTTCTCACATCCAAGATACATTGCCTTGTCCTTGTCCAATAGAAACACCGTCTATGTCTATTCAAGAATTAAGAGTGGATGAAGTGGAAGAGTCTATGAGTTTAGAAGATATACAGAAAAATGCAAAAAATTTTCAAGATAATTTTTTTGTAGTACCTAAAATATTATAGAAAGGTGAATATAATGTATGCTTGGGAAATGAAAGAATTGCTTGAAAAAGGTGAAATTTCTTCTGTGGATCTTATGAAAAATGTGTTTGAAAAAATACAGAACTTCAACCCTAAGTATAATGCTTTGATTGAATTGTATGAAGAATATGCATTTCAAGAAGCCAAAAAGTCTGATGAGAGAAGAAAACAAGGGAAAGTAGGACAGTTAGAAGGAATTCCACTTGTGATTAAAGATAATATTCATATGAAAGGTTTTGCAGTTACCTGTGCAAGTGAGATGTTACAAGAATATATTGCAACATATGATGCTTTTGTCGTAGAACAAATCCAAAAACAAGGTGGGATTATTATTGGGCGAACCAATATGGATGAATTCGGCATGGGTTCCACATGCACTCATTCTATATATGGAGCTAGTTGCAATTTTTTAGATCCCTCACGTATTTGTGGTGGTTCTAGTGGTGGCTCGGCTTTGGCTGTGGCAAGTGATATGGTCCCTTTAGCTTTAGGCACAGATACAGGTGGCTCTGTACGTTTACCAGCTTCTATGTGTGGTGTATGGGGGTTAAAACCAACATACGGTCGCGTGAGTCGACATGGACTGATTGCACTAGCCAGTAGTATGGATGTGATTGGGCCAATGGCCCAATGTCCACAAGATTTGGCACTTCTTTTTCACACTATTGCACAACAAGATATACAGGATAATACTCATACCACTTTTTGCTCTGCACATACAAAAGAGAAGAAAGTATCTGGAGAAAAAAAGAAAATTGGAATCATACAGGAATTAGAATTTATGAAAATATCTCCAGAATTGCAAAAGTCATGGATAGACGCCCAACAAAAGATACAAGAAAAAGGATATGAATTACACATGATTTCTCTTCCTCATATACCATATTGTATGGCGACATATTATATTTTGTCAACTGCTGAGGCAAGTGCAAATCTTGCTAGGTATGATGGAGTTCATTTTGCTACAAAAAAAGAAGGATTTTATGAATTTTGTCGTTCTATTTTTTTTGGTGAAGAAGTACAACGTCGTATTTTTATGGGAACATATTTTCTCTCTAAAGAAAATTATGAAAAATGGTATTCATATGCAGAAGAATGTAGACATTGGATTCGAATAGAAATAGAATCTGCCTTTCAACACGTAGATTTTTTAATGTTGCCGACTTCTCCCATTTCTGCTTCTTTAATGCAAGAATGTACGCCTCCTTGGGAACAATATATGGGTGATTTATATACAGTGCCTTTTAGCCTTAGCGGTCATCCTGTCATATCAATCCCTATGGCTTCTTTACATCATTTCCCTTTAGGAATTCAATTTGTGGGGCAATATTTTCAGGAAGAACAATTATTAGCAATATAAAATTATTAGTAATATAAAAATTATTAGTAATATAAAAATCTGTTATGAAAAATTGTATGAAAATTTATGGTATTAATATATAAAAATATTTTCTAACAACTTACTTTAGTAAAAAAATTAGGTGCAGTAGTACCTAAAAAAAAATTATAAAAAAAAGAATACATTATATGAAAATTTATCGTATTAATATATAGAAACATTTTTCTAAATGTTTTAATATCGTAAATTTATAGAAACTATCCCTTTAAGGAGTGAAAATGAAACAATTTTTTATTTTGTTATTACTATGTATCTCCCTTTCTTTAATGGCACAAGATATTGAACTTCCTAAGCCTAAAAAAGAGGGTGGAATGCCATTAATGCAAGCTTTTACAGAACGCATGACAAATCGTGTGTACCAATCCACTGAACTTTCTTTAGAAGAATTGTCTCAACTTGTTTGGGTTGCTAATGGAATCAATCGCCCTGATGGAAAACGTACAATTCCCACGGCTCGAAATAGACAAGAAGTAGAAATACTCGTTCTTCTTTCTTCTGGTTCCTATTTATATAATCCTCAAAAACATATACTGATCCAAAAAACAAAAGAAGATTTACGATCCTATGCTGGTGCTTTTTCAGCTCCTGTATATTTTGTACTTGTCTCAGATACAGCAAAATGTGGCACAGAACCACGTTCCATTTCTTTTGCACGTTTAGATATAGGATATGCAAGTTATGCGATTTATTTAGCATGTGCTTCTTTAGATTTAGGAACGTGTGCTATTGGAATGATAAAAGACCCTCAAAAAATTCATGAAAGTATGAAACTTCCAGACAGCTATATTATTCAATTAAGCCATTCTATTGGAAAAATTAAAAAATAATAAAAGTATCTCTAAAATATTACAAATGAACTATTGGCATAAAATTTGCTTATTCTCAAATATATATATATAATAATTTTATGATATTTTATAGATCCTTATAAAACTTATTACTTTGTAAAACATAGGAAATAATATTCAAAAGTTTATAATATTATATCCTATGTAAACAAAGTATGATATAAAGGGAAAATCATGAAAAATCTAATGATTATCTTCATCATGATTGCTTGCACTTTTGTGATGGCACAGCCAAAATGGGTCTCTCTAGATGGAAATAATACTCCACAAGCTATGTCCATAAAAGTACTAAGCGAAGATGCAAATCAAATCAAAGTACAAATAGATGTGTATGGTTATTTTGAACAGACTATCCAAATTCATGGTCAAAATTATCTTACTGTTCGCATTCCTAACACAGCTATGATTATGCAAAAAGGAAAACCTTGTTTACCTAAATTTGCAGACCTTATCCAAATTCCTGAAAAAGTAAAAGTAACTTTATCAGATGTACAAAAAGAAGTAGTTAAAATGGCTATATCTCATCCGATTGCTCCTTCTAAAGGTCATCTAACACGAGATATAAACCCACAAGATGTAGATTTTACATTTTCAGATCATTATAATAAAAATGAATTTTTCCCAACAGAATCTGCTCTTTTCAATTTAGGCAAACCTTTTTATTTCGCTGAAACTCGTGGAGTTCGTGTACAAGCATATCCTATTAGTGTAAATAATTTTAAAAAAGAAATAAAAGTCATAAAAAGTGCTGTTCTCACAATCAAATATGAAAAAATAAACACAGCAATGGCCACAAAAGAAAAAGGGAAACACCACAAATCATTCAAAAAAATGTTCAAACATGCTTTCCTCAATTATAAAGAGGATACAAGAGAAAATAACACAGTAACAGTGGCATCTTCTGGTGTTCCTAATGAAACTAATAAAAAGCTTGTTGTTATAGTCCCTACAGATTTCCAAGATGCTATCCAAGATTGGGTAACATGGAAGAAAAAATGTGGCTACACAGTCACTACAAAAGTCACCACTTCTAGTGACACAGCAGATACCATAAAATCGTATTTGCAAGGATTATATGACAAAGCAAGTACACGTTTTGGTTTCGTTGTTTTAATAGGTGATGCCAATAGAAATTCAAAAACAGCACAACCCATGCCTACGTTCCAAGGTAAAAAAGAAGGAGCAGCCTCTGATAGAGTCTATGTTCGTCTTTCTGGAAATGACAATTATCCCGATGCATTTATTTCTCGAATTTCAGCAACCACAGCAACCAATGTCAAAGCTCAACTAGCAAAAATCATAAAATATGAACAAACAAATGCTGGAGCATGGGCAGCAAAAGGAACTTGCATCGCTAGTGATGAAGGCTATAATCCCATAGATTATGAACGAACAGAATGGCTACAAAATGGTGGTTCCCAAAATCAAAAAGTCTCTGTTATTAAAGGCGGATTAATGGGTGCAGGCTATACTTATTTTGATGATATTTACGATCCAAGTGCATCTGCAAGCCAAGTAACAAGAGCTGTCAATGATGGTCGTGGAATCATGTGCTACATTGGACATGGATCTAACACATCTTGGGTTACTTCTAATTTTTCTACAAGTCATGTTGCACAACTCAATAATGGTGATATGCTTCCAGTGATATGGAGTGTGGCATGCGTCAATGGAAATTTTGCAAATGTTAGTGAATGTTTTGCAGAAGCTTGGCTACGCAAAACTAATGGCGGTGCAGCTGCTATGGAAGCTTCTTCTACAAATGAACAATGGATTCCACCATGTGATAAACAAGCCGCCACAATCAATGCAGTAATTTCTGGCAAATATGCTACGTTTGGTGCCTTAGAATGTGAAGGTGTAATTGCTGGTCTTACTCATTGGGGAGATTCTGATTCTTCTTCTGGAAACATGATGGCAGAACAAGTGAATTTATTTGGTGATTGTACAATGATTGTTAAAACTGCAAAAAGTAGAAACATCCTAGTCAATCCTATTCTAACACGAAATTCTACACGTTTCATTATTACTACCGACACACGAGAAGCTGTAGAAGCCACTGTCACTGTATATACAGAAGATTTATCTTATATTGTCACAGCAGAAACTGATGATTACGGTCAAGTCAACCTAGATCTAAGCAAAGCTCCTAAAGACAAAAAACTTTATTATACAATCGTTGGTTTAAATATTGACACAATTGTAGATCAAGAATTATAATATTTCTTCCTTATTAGAGTATCTTTAAAAAGATACTCTTTTTTTGGTAAAAATGTTACAATATGTTACTTGTTGTAACATTTTATTTAAATAAAAAAATATTGCTTCTTTGTAAAAAAATATTGCTTCTTTGTAAAAAAAAACTTTCTTTTAGACATTTTTTTTGCTATAAATGAAATAGAAAGAAAATCCTCATTTCAAGGAGTAACACATGCGTACAATTATGATTCTATTTTTAGTAGCCTGCACAATGGTTTGTGCAACAGAACAATGGATATCTTTGGATAGAAATGATGTCCAAGCTCCTACTTCAATTCAAGTTAAAATTTTGAACAGTACTCCATATTCTGTTCAATTAGAAATTACAGTCAATGGATATAGCATCCGAAAAATGAAAGCTCTTGGACAAGATGTGATTGCAGTCTATATTCCAGGATGTGCAATGATTATGCAAAAAGGTGCACCTGAATTACCAAAATTCGCAAAACTCATTCAAATTGCATCATCTAATGGAGTTGAACTTATTGTAAATCAAAAAGAAGAGATTGACAGAGAATTAGAATATCCTATTATTCCTTCTAAAGGTCATCTTACAAGAGACATCAATCCAGCAGACGTACCTGATGAATTTGGGCCTATCTATGAAGAAGATGCTTTCTGGCCAGCAGCTGACAAACAATTTTCAATAGGGGATCCTTTTTTATTCAGAGACATTCGTGGCGTACGTTTAAATGTATTTCCAATGTCTGTCAATCATGTACAAAAAACTCTCAGAGTTCTCAAAAAAGCAGTTGTTACTATTAAAAGCACAAGCGATGAATCCATCAATGAAGCACAACAAACTCGCAACACACAAGCTCCTACTAAAACATTCCAAAAAATGTACGAAGATGCTTTTGTAAACTATAAAGAAGCCCAATACAACACACGTGCTGGTGTACCCGCTGAAGGTAAAAAACTTGTTGTTGTATGTCCCAATGAATTTGAAAATGCTATTGCAGATTGGATCACTTGGAAGAAAAAATGTGGCTATACTGTAGATCTTTACACATTCACAGGGAAAACAGCTTCTGAAATTAAAGCAGTTCTACAAGAAAAATATAATACTGTAGGATTCAGCTACGTAGTATTAATTGGCGATGCAAGCTATGCAAGTAATTTTGAACAAGCCACTCCTATGCCTTCTTTCAAAGGTGGCAACGAAGGTGCAGCATCTGACAGAATTTATGTAAGACTTGCAGGTAATGACAATTATCCTGATGCATTTATTTCTCGTATTTCTGCAAATACAGCAGATGAAATCAAAGCTCAATTGGCAAAAATTATCAGATACGAACAAATGTCTGGTGGTGCATGGGTCAAAAAAGGTATGGGCGTTGCTGGTCGTGACTACGGCGGTGGATATTATGACTATCAAAGAGCAGAATGGCTACAAGTAGGTGGAAGTACAGGTCAAAAAGTAACTGTCGTAGATGGTGGACTCATGGGTGCAGGATATAATTATTTTTATGACGTCTATCCTACAAGTGGTGGTGGAATCGGCACAACAAAAGAAAACGTAGCAATGGCAGTCAATGAAGGTATTGGTATTGGATACTATATCGGACATGGTAGCAACACATCTTGGGGTACAACAGGTTTCAATAACAACGATGTCAAAGCTCTTAATAATGGCGATATGATGCCAGTTATCTGGAGTGTAGCATGCGTAAATGGAAACTTCCTCAAAGTGGGTGAATGCTTTGCAGAAGCTTGGCTACGTAAAACAGACGGTGGTGCTGCAGGTATGGAAGCATCTTCCACTAATGAAGAATGGGTACCACCATGTGACAAACAAGCAGCAACTATAAATGCTATCATTACCAAAAAATATGCAACATTCGGTGCATTAGAATGCGAAGGTGCTGTTACAGCTATGGTAAGTTGGGGTGATACCACTGCTTCCTCTGGAAATAGAATGATGGAACAATGCCATTTATTCGGCGATTGCACCATGATTGTAAAAACTGGAAAAAGCACTCGTGCAGAAGTATCTCAATATAGAAATGGTGATGCACTTTGCTTCAACGTATATCCAACAAATGCAACAGTAACAGTTTATAATGCTGATATGTCTTTTGTAGCAACAGCAGATGCTAATGAAGCTGGTGATGTAGAAATTTCTTTAATTAGTGCACCAGAAGAACAACTTTATTATACCATCGTAGGTCAAGACATTGATGCAGTTGTAGATGAACTCGTTAACTAATTTTATCTAAAATCTATGTATAAACAATAGATACATTCCCAATTTTAAGAAAAAGGGGATTTTCCCCTTTTTCTCTTTATATACTGAGAACCAATAAAAAAGTAGCAAAGCAATGGAAAAAATAAGTAAAAAAATTATCATAACTATTCTCACATCTATTTTTATCCTTATTTTTCTGCTTATCTTACTATTCGCAAAGAAGCAAGATAGTCAAAAAATCAAAGAAATCATAATTCAAGCAGAAAACAACTTTGCTCAAACAAAATATCAAGACGCAGAACAACTTTACCAACAAGCATATGAGATTCATCACACAGAATTTTTAAAAGCACGCTTGAAAATCTTAAATAATTTAAATAAAATACAAATGATTTTAGCCCAAGGAAGCGAAACAGAACTGGAAAAATTATTGCAAGTTGGCAAACAAGAAAATTGGGATCAAGACAACATTGATATTTTTACAGCACATTGCCAAAATTTTATTATGGAATTTCAAAGAATTCGAGACTATCAACAACAAATTCAAGAATTACTACAACTTGCTAAAAATAAAAAAGATACAGGTAGCTCTATCAAAAAAATCATTGCTAAATCACGCCAACATGGTACGTCCCTACTACCATTAATTGAAGCGATCATAGCAGAAATTAAAACAGGTGCTACCTATGCATTGCAACTTTTATGGAATTATAAAGAATCCTTGCAAGTTACTAATACTACGATTTCCACTGCTATAGGGATAACACCAGAGACGCGTTTAGAAAACGTACAAAATTTTATACAACAAGACAATACTTGTATTTATATTTTAACCAAAATTCTTGAAAAAAAAGAACGACAAAATATTGCACAACATTATATTCAAAACATTAATTTTAAAAATGTCAATCAAGTCGAAGAAAACATAAAAATTGCATTACAATTTTATCCCCAATCTAAAGAAACACACCAAAAATATGCACATTTTCTCACCACACAAGAAAAATATATCCAAGCCATCCATGAATATGAACAAACAAAAGATATTTTTCAACAAAATATAGAAAACGAACAAGCTTGGTGTATGTTTTTACAAAATGAGCTTCCTCAAGCCGTTCAAACTTGGAATCATATATTGAAAAAAAATAAAGATCATGAAGAAACTCATTTTGCATTGTCTTTATTCTATATTTTTCGAGGCAATATTCCACAAGCCATATCCCATATGCAACAATTAGACAAACAAGGTATTTCTCATCAAAAACAACTCTTACAAGCGATTTTTCACACAGATTCAACTATCATCAATAAATTACTTCCTACATTCCCTACACACCTACAACCATCCATAAGCATTTGTCAAGCCATTCTCCATTATTCAAAAAATCAAATCCAAGAAAGCCAATGTATATTTCAAAAGTTTTCTAACTATCCCATTTCCCAAGTTTATTTACGTCAAATTCAAAAGTCAACAGATAACAAACAACAACAAGACACAATAGAAAAAAGTCCAAGCATATTATTTTATAGCAAAATATTTAAAGAAAACATAGAAATTACACTTCCAGCAGAATGGCAACAATTATGGGAGAAGACAGGTCCTACCAATTTTAGTAAAGAAAAATAGTGAACCTATATATAGTATTGATGGTTGATTGGAAAAAATCGACATATTTAGGAAGGAAACAATCATGGTTATTCATGCACCTTTCATCCATACAGAAATGGAAGAACTTTCTGTCACATTTACAAGATTTATTGAACGATTTCGTAGAAAATTTACTTCTCCGAATCATCAATTCAAAAAAACAGACAGAATTGACATGCATAAACGATATCCTAATTTAAAAGAAGAACTTAAAAAAGCCTGCCTTTGTTTAGAAGAAGGGAAAATGCCAGAAATTGATATAGAAAAATGGCAAAAAATTATGAAAACACAATATGATGAAGAACTTTTAGCTGCCTGGCAAAGATTTTTAGAATTATTAAAACAAATATTCAAAAAAAATAAAAATTCATAGAAAACACTTTATAATATATAAAATATTCAAAACAATAAACAATGTATTATAAAAGTGGTGCTAGTATGCCTTATAAGTTTTTAAAAAAGAACTTATAAAACTTATAAAATTGATATTTCTATAATAAATGATAATAACGAACATATTTCCTCCCTATATTGGATTTAGTTGTGTAACTATGGCTGAAACAAAGCCATTATTATCTAGTGAGGAATCCTTATTAAGTCCTTATGCCACAGAAAAAAGAAAAAATGATTTTTTGCTAGGTCGAACAGCAGCACACCAAGCACTAGAACAACTACATTATTTTCAAACTCCTATTTTGCAAGGTGCTAACAATGAACCTATTTGGCCCAAAAATATCATTGGATCTATCACACATAGTAATGAAATTGGGGTAGCAGTCGCTACCTCTACAAAATATGGTAGTGGCATAGGTATTGACTTAGAACAACTTCACACAAAAAATAAATGGAATCTAGTTCACCATATATGCCTAGATTCTGAAAAAAAATATGCACAACAAACAAAAAATCCCAGTCAAACTCTACTCCTTCTTTTTTCTGCCAAAGAATCTATTTATAAAGCATTTTTTCCTCTATGCCAAAGTGTTTTACGTTTTCATGATTGCGAACTGCAACCATATTCTAAAAATTCCTTTCTTGCTCATTGGCATAATCCCATTCCTCAACAATATATCTCCCATCCTTTCCCTGTCCATTTTCAATTATATGAAAATTATATTTTTACATATTGTATGATATAAAAAAAGAAGATCGAAAAAATAATTTTTCGATCTTCTTTTTTATTTTCTACAAGGAGCAGATAAAAAATGAATTTTTCGATCTACCATGAATTACAAAATTTTTTTAAAAATGATTCTTTAAAATTTGTATTAATTCCTGAGAAAAGTCATATACACTATTGTGGCGTTTATTCGGATCTTGATGAAGAGCTCGTCGAATGAGTGGATTTAACTCTTTTGGGAAAGGCATATTATCTGTAATAGGAGGTTTTGGCATCGCAACAGAAAGCTGACTCATTAAAATATCTTCCTCTGTTTTCCCTTGGAAAGGATACTTACCTGTAATCAATTCATAAAGAATAACGCCTAAAGAATAGATATCACTCTGGGGTAATGCTTGTTTTTGCCATAATTCAGGTGCCATATAACAAGGCGTCCCCACAGCTCCTATCGTAATTTTTGCATTTTGTTCTAAGTGGCGTGCTAAACCAAAATCTGCCAAATAAGGATGCATATCTTTTAAAAGAATATTCGCTGGTTTTACATCTCTATGAATAATTTTATGGTCATGTGCATATTGTAATGCGTTGCAAATTTCTAAAATCATTGCTAGAAAAGGAGCAATGATCAATAAATTTCGATAACTTGGAAGGTTTTCCATTTCATCTTCCATAGTGTTTTTTACATAAGGAATCACAAGAAAATAATCCCCCTCTTCTTCCCCACTATCTACAATGGAAAGGATATTGGGATGTTGTAATTCCTTTAAAAGTTGTATTTCTCGCAAAAATCTTTCTTTATGTACATCTGTTACTTTTTCTGGCTTCAAACGTTTAATCGCTACAATATTATTTGTATTAATTTCCCAGGCTTTATAAACATTACTATAAGAACCCTCACCGATTTCATACATAGAACGATATTGATGGAAACTAATGGGATGAAAATCATTGATAGTTTGTACTTCTTCATAAACATTTTGATGCTTTCGTAAAATAGCAGTGTTGATTATGCCCTCTTTTTTTATATTATGAAACCAATCTAATTCTTCCTCTGTGAGGCATTGTCTTTTCTTCAATTCTTCCCACATTTCCAAAAACTTAATTTCTTTTGTTGTAAAATCAGTAGGCATCTCCTCTTCCTTTACGATGATTCTATTGTTCTAATATTTTTTCTATGTTCAAAACAATTGCTAAATCTATGTTCAAAATAGGGGCAAGTCACTTGATGACATGCATTAGAAGGACACATGGGAAGTGGCTTTGTTTTATCAATATCACTGATAATTAACTCAATAATCGTTTGTATAGGTATTTTAGATGGTTCTCGTCTTGCTTTAGGCGAACCATGAAGAAACAGTTTACGAGATTGATGGAGATACCAACCACATAACTCGCCAATTTGAGATAATTGATTCATGTCAATTTCTTTTGAGCTACATTCTAAAAAATGTTCTGTCACTCTAATTTTATGTGCTAAGGAAGAAAGATTATAATTTTTTAATTTTCCCACTTTATTAATAGATACAGTGTAATGACCAGTTTGAATATCTTTATATAAAATAATATCAGGATGATCTTGCCATCGAGCCACTTTTAAAACAGCACCACCATTTGCTTCCACTGCTACAAATTTTTTATTATTGATATAATAGATTTGTCGTTTTTGCTTATATTCTTCTACACCTTGAAACCAGCTATGTTCATAGGAAATGATATAATCAAATAGAAGGAAAATATCAGATATATAAGGAACAAAACTATAATTCCCTAATATAAAGTAACCATTAATAATATTTACTAAGCTCACACTAATATCTATTGGATGTTTAGAATCAAGATAATAATGGTTTGATTTCAAATTTTGTAAAAAATAAACTATTTTTTGTATTTCTTCTACATGGGCAATAGAATATGTTTCTAAAAAATCAAGGAAATCATGATACCTGCAACTTGGATTTTCAACAATTTCAATATTTTTTTGTAAATATTTTTTAGCAACATATAATCCAAACATTGTTTTTAAATTGGCATTTTCTACAAAAAATACAACGTCCTCTTGTACACCAATAACATGCGAAAGTTCTTGCGTATTAAATTTAATCTGTTCTGCTAGAGCGGCAATTTCAATAGCTTGGAAAATAGACATAAAACTATGTACTATTCCTAAAAAATTGGATTTATAATATATTTGTGCACCTTTAATAATATTGGGCAATGCCATAATATGATCAATATGATTTTTAGAACGAAGAGATTGCCCCTTACTGTCTTGTAATCGTGTAAATTCTAAAAGTTGAATTAAACTTTCTTTCTTTTCTATACCAAGATCTTGGGCAACTAAATTAGCTGCAGATAACTCTAACTTTTCATCATCAATAGTATGCCCTTGGGGATGTGTGTCTAAACGTCCCCCCCCAATATCTACAGCAAGATAGCCTTCTTCTTCCAGTTGTTCTGGTGTTTTATTGTCTGGAAGTCGACCTGCTGGACAAAATTGAATCTTTGCATCTTTGATTCCTGGATATTTTTCTCCACCATATTGTATTAAAAGATAACAACAGAGTAAAGCATCTAAGTCTGGATATTCATGTGTAATAATGGTATGAAATTTCAAAATTTTCTTCTTTCTATCCCTATATTCTATTATTGGGCGTTTTTTTGTTCTTTTCGTTGTTTTTTTAGAAATTTATTTTGTTTTTTTTGACATATACGGCAAAGTACATTCATTTTGGATTTTCCTTTTACTTGTTGCCAACAACCCCAATTGTCATAAATTTCATCCATAACAATTTTTCCATCTTTGATAAAAAAATTTCCGACTGCTTCTTTACAGTGCATGCAATGGTCATTCACAGATTGCCATATTGTACTCATGGTGTTTCCTTTATAATTTTATGAGGGAAATATTTATTACCTTCCCACCAAATTTTCCAGTCTTGTATAGATGAAAAAGATTGATGGGTATATCGCTTTAAAATACCTTGGCTTGTATCTGATGTTTTTGTATTATCTATCATGTCTTGAATCAAATAAGGAATAAGTTTTGCTTTTTCTTCCTGTGATAAAAAAAAGGAGGCATAAAATAAATTGTCAGAAGAGCTTATTTGCATAGCTCGAAGACAATGATTCCAAGGGTTTTGCTGGATTGTTTTATAATATATAGGCAAAGAATGTACTTTATACGTTGCAAATACTAAGTTGGGATATTGAGATTGATTTTCCCATACAATGCGACAGCGCAAAAGTCTTGCCTGAATCTCATATGTTATAAATACATTATGAGATATATTGTTTTTAATTTTTGTTTTATAGAGGAGCTTTTCTTTAGGTTGGAAATAGACTTCTGGAGAAATATAAATCGTTTTCGTCTGTGCATACGTTTTATAATAACCTTGGGGATGATACTCTTTAACACGAATATCTAAAAAAATTTGATTTTTTACTGTATTTACAATGCTAAGCTTAGAATTTTTTGTATTTTCTAAACAAAAATAAACTTCAATATCTTGGTTATGAGTATAATACTTTTTTTCTGTTTGAATCGTTGTTTTTAAAAGTATAGGAACGTTTGATTTTTTATTTTTTTTTAAAAAAATTTGTATTTCATTAGCAAATGGCAGATGAGGTTCTAAAATTAAAATAGATTCTGCCAATTGTTTTGCTTTTTCTTTTTCTCCTTTTTTCCATAAAAATTTTGCTTCTATCCATTTATTTTTAAAATAATCTTCCATATCTATTTGAAAATTTTTTAATTTTTCTATAATATAAAGATACTTTGGATTTTTAGTTTTATTAAATCTTTTTTGTACATCTGGTAAAACTTTCGCTCCTTGTTTTAAAATAACATTTATAGTAGCTTGGATTTCCTGTTCTGTACTTTCGCTAGATTCTAATATAAGGAAAAAAGGCATTAAATCTGCCCAAACACAAGAGAAAAGAATACATACAATAAAAAGGAATATATTTTTTGTCATTGCATTATAATATAATAAAAAAAGATTCCTAATTACTAAGAAACTATCTAGTAATTAGGAATAGGTAATTAGGAATCTTGATCAAGAAGTTCTTTACATAACGCATGGTATTGTTTAGCACCCTTATGATTTTTGTCGTGTGTTAAAATATCTTCAATGAGTTCCAAAGCTTCTGCATAAGAGGAACTTCTGAAGTGTTCCAATGCAACTTGAAATTTTTCATTAATGGCTGCTTGAAGTGCCATTTTATCTTCTGCCAGTTTTTTATACTCTAACGCACCTTTATGACTTTCCATATATTTTAAAACGCGATTAAAACAAGTAATAGATTTTTCCCATTGTTGGCTACGATAAAAACCAAGACCTTGCGTATAAAAAAAGCTAATTTCTTCAATTTTATTCTCATCAGCAATTCGTTGTTTGCTTTCTGCAAGAAGTTGTTGTGCTTTTTCATGTCCAGTATCCATTTGAATGACACGTTCAAACTTTTCAATGGCTTGTGTAAATTCCCATTTTTCGTAAAAATCAAGTGCTTCTTGGTATGTTGCTTCCACTTCTGAACGAGTCTTTTTAATTCGTTCTAATTCAGCTAATGCAATTTCTCTATGTTTTTTAGCTTCAGGATGGTTAGGCTGGAGTTCTAATATATGATCAAACGCATCTAATGCCTTTTGGTATTCTTCCTCTTTAATGGCTTTAATTCCATTACGATATGTAGATGCAATTTCTGCTGTTTTGATTTTTTTATTTGTTAAATTTTTCAATTTTCCCAAAAGTTCACTATATGGATCCAATTCTAATGCTTTTTCAAAATAATTCAACGCTTCCTTGAATTGGTCTTTTTGAAAACACACTTTACCTTGTTGAGAAAGATGATCTACTTGTTTCAATTGTTCTGAAAAAATCTTAGTCACTTCTTCAAAAAGTTGTGGCATTTGATTTCTTAATTTGATCGTATACTCTTTTGCAATTCTTGAGGTTGGATATTGACGCGATACTTTAAGAAAATCAAGCATACTACGCTTAGCTTCTTCTATCATCTCACTACGAAAAAACTCTTGCGATTGATAAAACCATTCTTCAATCATATCTTGATCATGCTGCATTTTTTGTTTCTGCAATACTTCTTGATTTTGTATCAAAGCCTCTTTATTATTGGGTTCATACGATAAAATTCTTTGAAGAATTTCTAAAGCCTTTTCATAATTTTCCTCTTTTACTGCATCCTTGACTTGAAAAAGCATATGAGGAATTCGATTATCTACTCCATCTTCATCACCAGCACCTAACAGTGCTTCTAACATATCATCTACGCTAGCATACCTATCTTGTTCTTCCTTTCCCAAACTTTTTAATATTATATTCTCAATATTTTTAGGAATATTAGGATTAATTTCTGTTGGAGGAGTGGGAGGTTGATTCAGGTGTAATTTATATAAAGAAATAGGAGAGTCTGCTTCAAAAGGAACTCTTCCAGTGACCATCTCATATAAAATAATGCCCAATGCATATTGATCTGTATATATGGACACAGTGCCTTCGAACTGTTCTGGTGCCATATACGTTGGTTTCCCAAGAACAATACCTGTTTGAGTAACTCGTTCGGATCCAATAGTTTTTGCAATTCCAAAATCCATAATTTTTACCATTCCATCAGGACGCAACATAATATTATCAGGAGAAAGATCTCGATGAATAATCTGGTTTTTTAAGTTATGTGCATATGCTATGGATTTAGCGACTTGAGTAAAAATATCAATGACTTGTTTAATAGAAAATGTAACTCCTTTTTGTATCAAATCACCCAATGTATCGCCTTCCACAAATTCCATAATAAAGCCTGAAGCATCTGGTTCATCAATAGCTCCAATAATTCGCACGATATTAGGATGATCTAAACAAGCAAGCAATCGCATTTCTGTTTCAAAACGTTTCCGAAACCCATGTTCTTCCGATAAATGAGGATGGAAGATTTTTACAGCTCGATATACTCCTAATTTTGTATCAAGCGCTTTATATACTGTTCCAAAACCTCCCACTGCAATTTTAGATTCAATTTCGCAATCACGAAAGGTTCTATGGATCATATTATCTATTTTTTCGCATTCTGGCGCCATCAATCGCCCCTCGTTTTAATGTCTTTGTTATGGTAAAAATAACTAGAAACTTCAACTGTCATAATATCATTGTTTTGAAAATATAGCAAGGATAAATTTAAAATATAGCTTGTATAAATTTTTATCCACTTATTTAAAATAAAATAAAGGCTCTACCATGATTCTCTATGACATAAGTAGAGCCCTTTATAAAAAAGAGGCATTAGTCCATAAAATCATCTTTCTTTGGTTCTATTTTTTTACGTCCACTATAACGATATGTTGAACGCTTCATGAGTGGAATGGTCATGGTATCTGAATTCATATGGATTTTTTCATTCTTTTCTTTATCTTCCTCTTTATCATCTTCTTTAGCTTCGTCTTTATCTGCCTCTTTTTCTGTAGGTGTAGAGGAATCTGTCGTATCTGATTCAAAACTATTCCAATCACTAGAATCTGAAGAAGCTGATTCTTCTTTAGACTCTTGAGCTTCTACCTTTTCTTCTTTCTCTTTACTTTCTTCTTTCGATGCTTGAGCTTCTACCTTTTCTTCTTTCTCTTTACTTTCTTCTTTAGACTCGTGAGCTTCTACCTTTTCTTCTTTCTCTTTACTTTCTTCTTTAGACTCGTGAGCTTCTATCTTTTCTTCCTTATCTTTACTTTCTTCTTTAGACTCGTGAGCTTCTACCTTTTCTTCCTTCTCTTTACTTTCTTCTTGTTTCTCATCCTCAGAAGCCTTCAACTTAAAAGAAAATTTCAAAGTGCCTTTAGGAGGAACAGGTGCTACAATTTCTTCCTTTTCTGTCTCTATTTTTTGTTGTGCTTCTTCTGCTTTTTTAAACACAATTTTAGTAGGTTTTTCTAGTTTTATGTCTTCTGTATCTTCATCTTTAGACTCTTCCTCTGTTTCAGACTCTTTTTCCTTAGATTCATCTTTCTCAGATTCTATTTTTTCTTGTTCTTTCAATCCCAATTTTAATTTTTCAAGACCTTTTTTAAAAAAAAGTTTTTTTGGTTTTTTAGTCTCTTCTTTTACGTCTTCTTTCTTATCTTCTGTGTCTTCTTTCTTATCTTCTGTGTCTTCTTTCTTATCTTCTGCATCTTCTTTTTTATCTTCTGCATCTTCTTTCTTATCTTCTACGTCTTCTTTCTTATCTTCTGCGTCTTCTTTCTTATCTTCTACGTCTTCTTTTTTTTCGTCTGCGTCTTCTTTCTTATCTTCTGCGTCTTCTTTCTTATCTTCTGCGTCTTCTTTCTTATCTTCTGCGTCTTCTTTTTTCTCATCTACGTCTTCTTTCTTATCTTCTGCGTCTTCTTTTTTCTCGTCTGCATCTTCTTTCTTATCTTCTGCGTCTTCTTTCTTCTCGTCTACGTCTTCTTTCTTATCTTCTGCGTCTTCTTTTTTCTCATCTACGTCTTCTTTCTTATCTTCTGCGTCTTCTTTTTTCTCGTCTACGTCTTTTTTCCCCTTACTTTCTTCTTGTTTCTCATCTTCAGAAGTCTTCAACTTAAAAGAAAATTTCAAAGTGCCTTTAGACGACATTGGTGCTACAATTTCTTCCTTTTCTGTCTCTATTTTTTGTTGTGCTTCTTCTGCTTTTTTAAACACAATTTTAGTAGGTTTTTCTAGTTTTGCATCTTCTGTATCTTCTTTTTTCTCGTCTACATCTTCTTTCTTATCTTCTGCGTCTTCTTTCTTCTCGTCTACGTCTTCTTTCTTATCTTCTGCGTCTTCTTTTTTCTCGTCTGATTTTTCTTCATAATCTGCTAATGTTTTTGCTTGAATTGTATGAAGAGTTTTGACAAATTTATCATGTTCCTCATCACACCAAACCTCATTAAAAGAACGATCTTCCACTTCCTTACGAAGTAAATAATAAATCGTAGTACTTGCTGCAAAAAGGTACGCTATAAAATAGCCCCAAATTCCAAATACAATAACATAATAAAGTGCAGACAAAATAGCAGCAATCGTAGCCCAAAACTTACTCAATTTCCAAACATCACTCAACTGCATTTGATGTTCTGAACGAACAGTTTCATTCAAACTTGTATCTAAGATCCAAGAATCCACTACAGCACCACAAATATATGCCCAGACATCTTTTATACTGGCTTCATACATCTTAGGTTCATTTCTTGTTATTTTAACATCTTCTGTCAACGCGTCATATTCTTCTTTTACAGCTTGCCATTCATTATATTTTATATAAAAAGCAGGAAAACTCTTTCCTTCTTGGCTTTTATAATTCACTCGTACTATTTGTTCTGTTTTATCAAAATGATAGCTTAGTATATCACTAGATTCACTAATTCGTGAAGATTGATACGCTAAATCTAAAAACATACTACCAAAAAACAAAACAAGCAACAAAGAAAATGCCATCATAAAATTATATAAAATATACGACCAAGGACGAGCAAAAATATAATTAAAAATTGTAATAAACGTCTCAATTCCATCACAACCTTCTGCAGCAATACAAGCTGGAATTAAATGTATTCCAAAAAGTAAAGCAACGATCATGCAGACCATCAAAATCGTGAGAAAAACGACAAAAACAAATAAAAGAATAAAAATAATAGGCCCAGCTGTAGACAAAGAACTTGCTAAAGACCCTATGACATAATTGCAACCATACAACAAGAAAATTGTCAAAACCATAAATAAAGGCGTTAAAATCAAAGAAAACTTACGACGCCACATAAAACAAATCGCATCTTTGACAGATGAACTTTCTGCTTTTGCAATCCGAATCGCAGTAAGACGACAAATAATGCCTCCAAAAAAAAGCAATATAATAAAAATCCATGACAAAACAGCTACAACAGCACGTCCATCAAGATCTTGTTGCCACTCTGAAAAATCGACCTTTTGCCCTGGGAAAAATTCATACAATGTTTTGTAAAACGTATGAGCAGTAGTTCCTAATTTTTGAAAAACACAATCAAAACTACGTCCCACTAAATAAGGTTCTTCTGCAAAAAGCTGAATTACATATATACCACCAAGTAGCAACAAGACAGCAAGGAATCCTACAAAAATTACCTTTAAATTAAAAGGCACACGTAAGCCTCCAAAGATCTCGGCATATTGTTTTTTTGATTCGTTCATTCAAAAAACTCCTTATGCATTATTATTACATTATTATTATAATAGCCAGTTTAAAATATTATTTCATATTAAATGTAGTATGAATTCATTTTACTTGTTTTTTTCATAAATTACAACTTGAATTTTACTAATTTTTCTAGGATAATCTAGAATATACATTCCATTCAAAAAAATTTATAAAGTTTTAACAAGATATAAAAATGGTGCAATACAATTATGACAGAAAAAAAGCCTACTGGACTAGTATACCAACAAGATAAAAATTGGGAAGGTATTGTTTTACTTTCTCGACAACAAAATCGTTTTATTGTAAAATCTATGTTTTTAGGTATTTTTCTCATTCTTTTAATATTCATAGGAATGGCAAGCATCACGTACTACTTTTTAGTGCCCTTTTTTAGCCAACAACAAAATATACAAGGACAATTTTTCACTTATAAAACAGATATGACAGAACAATTTCAACAACAAGTAGGAACTTTGCAAGAAGTATATCAAAAAAATTACCAGAACATGTATGAACAAGGTCAACAAGGTTATAAAGACCTACTTAACTTCCTACTACAACTTCAACAAGACTATGAAGATAAAATCCTAGCTGGTCAAAACAGAGAAAAAGATTACCAAACCCAAATAGATACAACGAAAAAAAACTTAGACGACTTAAGAAAATCCTTTAATCATACTCAACTAGAACTCATAAAACTGGAAAATGACAAAAAACAGCTCCAAAAAATCATTGATCAACAAAAAAACAACATAGAAACATATAAAAAACAGATCACAGAATTAAAAAAACAAGTTGAAGAAAAATTAAGTAAAGAAGAATTAGAAACATTGAAAAGAGATTTAGAGAATGACGGATAAAAAGAAATTCAATTTTAAACTTTTAGCAACAGATCCCAATACACAAGCACGCCTTGGACAAGTATCAACATCCCATGGCATATTTCCAACTCCCATTTTCATGCCTGTTGGCACTCGTGCTGTTGTGAGAACGATGACACCACGTGACTTAAAAGAAGCTGGAAGTAGAATCATTTTAGCTAATACATACCACCTTGCCGTACGACCAGGCGAAAAACAAATTGAAAAATTTGGCAAACTCCATAAATTCATGGCGTGGGATGGCCCTATTTTAACAGATAGCGGTGGATTCCAAGTCTTTTCCTTAGCTGATTTACGAAAAATGAACGACGATGGAGTTATTTTCCGCTCTCATGTCAATGGTGATTTATACAACTTCACACCAGAAAAAGTTGTAGAAATTCAACAATGCCTAGGATCCGATATAATCATGCCATTAGACCATTGCATAGGTTGGCCATGTACATACGATCAAGCTAAATTAGCTATGACGCGTACCTTATCTTGGCTTAAACGATCTGCCAAAATCAATCTAGAGCCAGACCAAGCCATGTTTGGCATTGTCCAAGGTAGCATCTATCCAGATCTACGAGAATATTGTGCAAAAGCTATGCGAGATCTTGACATGCCAGGATACTCTATAGGCGGCCTTGCTGTTGGTGAAGACAAACTGCATATGAAAAATATAATTGAAATTGTCAATGCCATCCTACCAGAAAACAAACCACGCTATCTTATGGGAGTAGGCACTCCTGAAGACTTAGTCATAGCAGTAGCACGTGGAGTGGACATGTTTGATTGTGTCATGCCAACAAGAAATGCACGAAGTGGCGGATTCTTTACATGGGATGGCAAACGCCAAATACGAAATGCAATATATCGAGATAGCCAAGAACCACTTGATCAACAATGTCCATGCTACTGTTGCCAAACATTCACCCGTGGCTACTTGCACCACCTTTTTTCTAAAAAAGTCGAAGAAATTACAGGAATGATCATGCTCACACTTCATAACTTAACATTCTACCTCAATTTAACAGGAGCCATGCGAGAAGCCATTGCCCAAGAACGATTCGATGAATTTCAAAAAAATTTCTTTGCACGATACAGAAAAGAATAAATCAAAAAAACTACTTAAACACAATTTTAAAAAATTAAAAATTGCTTAAAATTTCCTTACACAATATAACAAAACATACATCATTAAATTACTAAAGAAAATTTAAAAATTATTAATTAATGAAAAATAATTTCTAAAATTGCTAGCATATTTCATTGTACAATATAGTAAAACATATATACTTAAACTACTTAAGGAGAAAATCAAATGAATTGTACAAATGCCCAAAAAATACATTGGACAGACATTTTCCCGGAATTACCTCCCAAACCAGAATTCATAGAAGGAATACGTCGAGCTCCTAAACGCGAATTCACATTATCAAAACAAGACACAGAGCTAGCTTTAATGAATGCATTACGCTATATTCCTAAAAAATGGCATAAAGAACTAGCCCCAGAATTTTTAGACGAACTTCTCACACGCGGTCGCATTTATGGATATCGATTTCGCCCTGTAGGTCGAATTTACGGAAAACCTATTGACCAATATATAGGCAACTGCATAGAAGGAAAAGCATGCCAAGTCATGATCGACAACAACCTAGACTTTGAAGTTGCCCTATATCCCTATGAACTCGTAACGTACGGTGAAACTGGTCAAGTATGCCAAAATTGGATGCAATACCATTGGATTCGACGATATTTACAAGAACTCAACAACGAACAAACACTAGTCGTGGAATCAGGTCATCCTCTAGGTTTATTTGCATCTTCTATTCACTCCCCCCGAGTCATCATCACAAACTCTCTCATGGTCGGCATGTTTGACAATCCCACAGACCATATACGAGCTTGTGCTCTCGGCGTTGCCAATTATGGACAGATGACAGCAGGTGGTTGGATGTACATCGGTCCTCAAGGCATTGTACACGGCACATATAGCACATTACTCAATGCTGGACGTTTAAAACTAGGAATTCCAGCTGACAAAGACCTTGCAGGATATCTATACGTCACATCTGGACTAGGTGGAATGAGTGGTGCCCAAGGAAAAGCCATAGAAATCGCACAAGGAGTAGGCATCATTGCAGAAGTCGATGAATCACGCATTGAAACACGCCACAAGCAAGGCTGGGTTAGCCACATTACACAATCTCCCCAAGAAGCATTTCAAATTGCAATGGAATGCAAACAAAAAAAAGAAGCAAAGGCCATTGCATTTCATGGTAACATCGTAGATTTACTTGCCTATGCAGTAGAGAATAAAATACACATTGATTTACTTTCCGACCAAACCTCCTGCCACGCAGTCTATGAAGGCGGTTATTGTCCCCAAGGCATCACATTTCAACAAAGAACAGAGCTACTTAGCAAAGACAAAGCTACATTCAAAAAACTAGTCAATGAATCCCTACTTAAACATATACAATACATACAAACATTATGTAACAATGGTGCCTACTTCTTTGACTATGGAAACAGCTTTTTAAAAGCAGTCTATGATGCAGGTGCAAAAGACATTTGCAAAAATGGACAAAATGAAAAAGACGGATTTATATTCCCCTCATACGTAGAAGATATCATGGGACCTGTACTTTTTGACTATGGATATGGACCATTTCGTTGGGTTTGCCTATCAGGAAAGCCAGAAGACCTACACCTAACAGACCAGGCAGCCATGGAAAGCATGAATCCCGATAGAAGATTCCAAGATAGAGACAACTATGTTTGGATTAGAGACGCAGAAAAAAACAAACTCGTTGTAGGTACACAAGCACGCATTTTATACCAAGATGCACTAGGACGACGCGACATTGCATTACGATTCAACGAACTAGTACGACAAGGCAAAATCGGCCCAGTCATGATCGGACGCGATCACCACGACACAGGTGGAACAGACTCCCCCTTTCGAGAAACTGCCAACATCAAAGACGGCTCCAACATCATGGCTGACATGGCCACACAATGTTATGCTGGAAACGCAGCACGTGGAATGAGCCTCATTGCACTACACAACGGCGGTGGCGTAGGAGTTGGAAAAGCCATCAATGGAGGTTTTGGACTTGTACTAGATGGCAGTGAACGAATCGATAACATCATCAAACTTGCACTTCCATGGGATGTCATGGGTGGAGTTGCTCGAAGAGCATGGGCACGCAACGAAAACTCCATCACTACATGCCAAGAATATAACAACACACGTCCCAACGATTGCATCTCCCTACCCTACATCGCTGACAATAATTTCATCCAAGAACTCACCAGCAAAATATTCTAACATCGCTTTCCTAGAGTACTCTTCTCAGAGTACTCTCCACCATGGGGTAGCAAACTAACTCCCACCCCAGAGCAACTTTCCCTCCCCAGAGCAACATCAAATTTCCACCCCAGAGCAACTTCCCTCCCCAGAGCAAAATTGCCTCCCCAGAGCAACATTTCCACCCCCAGAGCAACTTTCCCTCCCCAGAGCAACTTTCCCTCCCCAGAGCAAATTATTCTCCCCAGAGCAATTTTCTCCCCAGAGCAAAATTGCCTCCCCAGAGCAATTTCCCTCCCCAGAGCAACTTCCCTCCCCAGAGCAAAATTGCCTCCCCAGAGCAACATTTCCACCCCCAGAGCAACTTTCCCTCCCCAGAGCAAATTATTCTCCCCAGAGCAACTTCCCTCCCCAGAGCAACTTCCCTCCCCAGAGCACATTCCAACTTTCACTCCCCAGAGCAATTTCCCTCCCCAGAGCACATTTACGCATTTCTATGTAATTCTATGCATTTTAACTTCTATTAACGAATTTCTACCTAATTTTACGTAATTCTAAGCGTTTTCGTATTCATTAATAATTTTCCCTCCCCAGAGCAATTCCCACCCCAGAGCAACTTCCCTCCCCAGAGCAACATTCCAACTTTCACTCCCCAGAGCACATTTACGCATTTCTATGTAATTCTATGCATTTTAACTTCTATTAACGAATTTCTACCTAATTTTACGTAATTCTAAGCGTTTTCGTATTCATTAATAATTTTCCCTCCCCAGAG
>Ga0208694_1000896_pt1 | contig 40810 bp, 32 predicted proteins | sample AD_UKC078_MetaG_FD_184442 | JGI IMG/M metagenome (GOLD analysis project Ga0208694, IMG submission 184442) | Active sludge microbial communities of municipal wastewater-treating anaerobic digesters from USA - AD_UKC078_MetaG (SPAdes) (version 2) | ecosystem: Engineered > Bioreactor > Anaerobic >...
GATTTTGCTCAAAAAAAGTTCGAACTTCGTCCAAAAAACACCGCATCCAGTTTACTTAGAGCAAGCCTCCGCTGTGATATAGCTTGTCGAGATTTGCGAAAGCAAAATCAAGCGAGTCTTGAAATATGAATAAAACAATCATTGAAGTTGAAAATTTAAACAAGGACTTTCGAGTCAAGCAAAAATCCGCCGGATTTTTTGGTGGGCTTTCAATTAATCTAAAATGTCTTAGGTATTTTCTTTTATTGGGTAAAAACTTTTCCATAAAATCTTTTGCTTAAAGTGCAATAAAGGAGTATCTCTTTAAAATATTTTTTTGACAAATCAAAAAGGAGGCCGTTTCCGACACTCCTATTTTTGTTGCGCGGCGTTTGCCGCTAACTCTTTCCGAAAGCATGATTAAGTTTGAGCGCGCATTCAAGTTTTTTCTCGGGACATCCGAAAATGAAAACCGATGAAGAAAGATTTTCGCTGCGTATTTCAATGTCGCATACGCGTCCTTTTGTGGAATGAATCCTCTTGTTGGTTATCAAGATGTCTTTTCCATTAAACCTAACGGTATTACACATCTGCAAATCCTTTCTATATGTGTTCTTATCGTAAAGTAAAACCGGGGAAGCCGTTACTTTCCCGGTTTTGTATGAATCTTTTTATAAGAGCAGATTACGCTGTTGCCGCTACTATGGGACACACTTGCTCAAGGTGTCCTTTGTAGCATGGAAGATGATGTTCTCTCAGTTGCGAAATATCGCATTCGATGTGTACCATCTTGTCAGGCACTATTGAAAACTTGATTTTCAAAGTAACACAGCCTTTCTTTTTTGTTATGCTTGATTCGAAATCTGATCTGATGCCCCTTTTGAGCTGTATCTGCCTGATTACATCATGAAGCTCCGACATAAGTTGTACAGCCTCCTTGTTTTCACTACTGATCATAATCAAAGATCCTCCCTTTTTTAGATTGTTAATTGCTGGTGTTTTAAAAGAACCATTAATGTTTATATCACCGAATGAAATTTATGTCAATGTTAAAATCGAGTTTTTGGCTTTAAAAAAGAAAAAAATACGCCGTTTTTTATGAAAAATTTGATGTTTTGAGACCAAAAACAGCAGCAGTGAATGCTCTGATGGGTTATAATAATAATGAAGAATATTAATTAATAACATGATAGGATTTTTTGATTCAGGATTCGGGGGACTTATCGTATTAAAAGGTGTCCGAAAAAAGCTTCCAGATTACTCATATATTTATCTTGGAGATAACGACAGAGCGCCTTATGGTTCAAGGTGTAAAGAAGAGATATTTTGGTATACGGCAGAAGGAGTTGAGGAACTTTTCAGGCGCGGAGCAAAACTTGTAGTTTTAGCATGCAACACTTCATCGGCTGTGGCTCTCAGGCGGCTACAGCGAGAATGGCTTCCCGAAACTTATCCGGATAAAAAGGTGCTTGGAATTTTTTGCCCGACCGTGGAATATCTGGCGGATTTGAAAGTTAGAAACGTAGGCATATTTGCAACTGAAGCTACAGTATCGTCAGAAGCCTATATCAGGGAAATTGGAAAAGTAAGTCTCGAAACATTAGTGGTGCAACAGGCTTGTCCGCTTTTGGTGCCGCTGATTGAATCAGGTAAACTTGATAGACTTGAAATTACTGTAAAAAATTATGCAGATGGTCTTCTTTCCAAAAACAAGAAAATTGAAGCCGTGATTTTGGGTTGCACGCACTATGCCACTATTGAAAATATTTTTCGCAGACATATCCCAGAAAGTATCAAAATAATTTCACAAGAAGACGTAGTAGCTAAAAGTCTTGAGAATTATTTGGCAAGACATGAAGAAGTTGAAAGTATGTTGAAAAGGGGAGGCGATTGTGAATTTTTGACAACCGGAAATTCCGCGCATATTTAGGGCTTGGCTAAAATTTTCTACGGCGATAGTATTGATCTTAAACATGTGGCATTAAGAGCTAAAAGCGAAAACTATGTTTGAAGTTGAGAAAAAATATGTCGTGACGGAGAAACAGAAGAAGAGGCTCATCAAGGGAGCAGAATTTTTGGGCGAAAAAATCATCGTGGATGAATATTTTGATACCGAAGATTATAATCTTACGCTGAACGACATGTGGCTGCGGTGCCGCAACGGGACATTCGAAATCAAACTTCCGATGGACAAAAACGGCAAGGGATTTGCCAATCGGTATCAGGAAGTGGAAGGCGAAGACAAGATCAGGCAGATTTTTGCCATTAATCCTGAAAAGAGCTTCAGGGAAGACATCAGGTCTTTCGGCTATGAAACTTTCTTAAGATGCAGCACCGAAAGACGCGAATATAAAAAAGGCAAATTCAAAATTATTTTTGACGAAGCGGATTTTGGCGACTTCAAATTTTCCATAAGCGAAATAGAGCTTATGGTTGAAAATGCTGGAGAGATACAAAAAGCAAGCGAGGAGATATTTGAATTCAGCAGAAAGCAGGGGCTTGTTAATAAGAATAATCAAGGTAAAATTATCGAATATCTCAGAGCGAAAAAACCAAAGCACTTCAAGGCTTTGGTTGAAAGGGGAGTTGTTGTGGAATAGGTTCTGATTCCCAGCTTGCAACTATTATTACGGGAATGCAAATTTTATAAATTTTAAGAGGCCTTGCGGTCAAGGCCTCCGGAACATTTCAGAAAGAGCGTCTATGCGTTCATTCTTCTTTTTCTCGCTTCGGCGGAGCTTTTTGCTCCGCTGCGTTTGGCGAAAATCATTGAAACTTTTTTTTGATAGGTTCTGAATGCGGGATCTCTCCTTGTCATATAATTTCCGATGCATTGGTCTCTTATCACTCGGAAATCATATTTTTCTTCCGGTTTGTTTTCCTTATGATTTTTTATTTCTTTCTCTATCGTCAATAATATCGAAGCTAAAATCTTATCCTGTATATTATTTGCCATAATCTCCCTCCACGTATTTATTTGTGCAAGAACTACTACTATATTATATCTTAACTTTTAATTATACATCTTTTTAACATTTTTGTCAATGTATATGCCGACAAAGCTTTATTTAAAGGAAAAAACGATATTTGGATTTTCTGTAAGTAGAAGCTAACGGTTATTTTTGATTTCTTGCCTTGCTACGACAATTGCATAGATTTCTTTTGCTCCCGCGTCTTTTAGCGCTCGCGCGCATTCGAATATGGTCGAGCCTGTTGTGGCTATGTCGTCGACCAAGAGTATCACTTTGTTTTTGACTGCAGATTTGTCGCGGACGGCAAAAGCCTTTTTGATATTGCTTTTTCTTCGCAAAAAGTCTTTGATTCCCATTTGGGGAAGCGTGTAGCGAATCCTCTCCAATATGCAGTCCGAAAAAGGGATCTGCATGCCGGCGAGAAGTTTTTCGGAAAGATATTTTCCTAAAAGGGCGGATTGATTGAAACCGCGCCAGCGGAGGCGTCTCGGATGAAGCGGTATCGGGACTATTAGATCGGGAACGGGAAATTCGGTTTTTTGAAGAGCTTGCACAAGAAGAGTTCCAAGCGGAACGTGAAGATCTGACACAAATCTGTATTTGAAAAAGTGAACGAGTTTTGACACAGCCTGATCCTTATACGAAGCCGCAACAGCCATTCCTGAAAGCGGATTTTTTCTTTTGCATGAATGGCAAGTGAGCCCTCCTGGAGTGATCATTCTTTCGCAAACAGGACAAACATGATCATTTTTCAGACTAATTTTGGTCAAACAAGATTTACAAACCCATTTTTCTTCTTTTCCGCACAAAACGCATCTTATCGGAAAAAGCAAGTCAAGGATAAATATGTTTATCTTTTCCAAAAATTCCGAAGCTTTTTGTTTGAGAAAAGAATGCATTTATTGTTTACTTTACAAAAATATGTTAAGATAATTATATCTCAAAAACTTTCCGAATAACACAAATACAAAAAATGTTTGATTTTTTTAAAAGCAAAAAAAACCATTTTGTCGGAATCGATTTCGGCACTTCAGCGATAAAGATTATCGAGCTTTGTTATAAGGATCAAAAAGCCTATCTGGAAAACTACGGAATCATCGACATGGAATGGCTGGCTCGCGAAGGGCAGGGCGGGCACAGCGCTTCGTATGAGCAGAAGATAAACTCAGCTTTGATTGCTTTGATCAAAAAAATGAAGCTTAAATCCGGATCCGCCTATGTTTCCATTCCCGGGTTCAGCGGGCTCATAACGATCATAGAGCTTCCTCAGATGCGGGATGACGAGCTGAAGAGGGCTATTCAGTTTGAAGCGCACAAATATATACCAAGCTCGCTTGACGAGATTGCAATGAGTTGGGAAGTTATCCACCATACTGGCTCTAGCAAAATTTCCGGAGTCGGCGGAGCTGAAAAACTCAAAGTTCTTTTGGTTGCGGCTCCTAAAAGGGATATAGAACGATATGAGCGATATGTGCTGGGAACTAACCTTGGGGTTAGCGCCATCGAGCTTGAAACTTTCTCAATCGCCAGAGCGCTTGTCGGAGAAGATTCAGGAAACTTTTTCATAATTGACATCGGCTCCCGTGCGACAAACCTCATCCTTGTCGAAGGTGGAACCGTGATTGTTAACAGGAATATAGACGCAGGCGGCAATGAAATAACAGCGACCATTTGTGAAAGCATGAATATTTCCAGGCAAAGAGCGGAAATTTTTAAAAAAGGAGAAAAGGATATCCTGAACAGCAAAGAATCTCCGCTTGTTGTGCCGGTGCTTGAGTTTATTTCCAGTGAATCTAAAAGAATACTGGGAGCTTATATGGGAAAAAACAGCGGAGCCAGAATTGATGGAATTATTCTTTCGGGCGGAACATCCAAAATGAAGGGAATCGAGGAATATTTTTCAAATATGCTTGGAATCAGATCAACTGTGGGAGATCCCTGGAGAAGAATCAGCACGGACGGTGAAGCTTCGGAATTGGTCAAAGATTTGGGAACTTCCTTTTCTGTTGCTATCGGGTTAGCTCTCAGAGGAGTGGAAGATTACAAGCGTGACTAAATCAAGGCACATAACTTTATTAATAAACTCCGATCCGCCGGTTGCGAGCAATTGCGCTAAGCAATCAGCCATTCGCAAATTAGACAGGTTGGAGAAAATAAAATAAAAAAATGACAACAATAAATCTCTATCAAAACCAACCGGAGACAGGAGCGCAATTCAAGGTAAAAGGCGTTAATTCCGGGCTAATTTTTTCAATATTCCTGATAATGGCTTCGATCGCTCTTGTGGGAATTTTGAAGGCCTCGGTTTCCTATCTGGAAAAAAAGGACAATGCGGTCCAGGATGAGATTGGGCAAGCGCAAAAGGGACTTGCAGGGATCGGCAGCCTGGAAATGGTTCTTGATTTGCAGGATCGCATCAAAAAAATCAAAAATAATTTGCAGGTGGCAGGCGGGAAGGTTCAAAAAGTTGACGTGGCGGCCGTTCTTGGAAACCTGGAAAAAGATTTAAATACCAATATCACATTAAGTTCGTACGAATACACTGATGGAAAAGTAATCATAACTTTCAATTCCAGTAATTTCAATGATGTTGCGCATCAGATACAAAGCTTCAAAAAATCCGGCAATTTTTCGGGTGTAAGCATTTCTGACATCAAGCGGACAGAGGCAGGAATCGCATGTAAAGTGGAAATGGTAATCAAAAACACAAATAAACTTTAAATAAAATCCGGATTTAGCTTGTAAAGCTTTGTCCGGAACCAAAAAAATGCGTCTAAAATATCTTTTCTTTCCAATAGCTGTCATAATAGCCATCTGCATTTTTATCGCATATGCCTGGCCGGAAATTACAAAAATCAGGATGCAGAATGAAAAAATTCTCGAAAGCAATGGAAAACTTCAGAACGTTATAGCAAAGAATGATGCGATAAAAAAAATGAGTTCTATGATAAATGAAAATCAGAGCGATAAGCAGTTGATAGAGGATTATCTGCCCAACAAAAGGGTTGAGGAAAAAATAATAAGCAGCCTGAATTTTTTGGCTACTGATTCTGGAGTTGCATTGGTTTCCTTAAATCTTAAAAGCGTAGATGCTGCTCCATCGAAACAGGCTCGTACGACTGCGCAGACAATCTCTGACGCGAATAAGGTCAAGAACACTCTCGAAATCCCCGATGATTCAAATAATTCGCGTTCATCAACATCAACTTCCAATGACGAAAGTGTAAAATATACCAAAGTGATTTTGGCTGCAAGCGGGGAATATGACAAGATAAAGATATTCTTGGATCAAATACAGCGAATGCAGCTTTTCAATAATATCAAGTCAATAAGCATTACCAAACCTCAAACAACGGAAGGTTCGTCAACCAGTTTGATTGCAGATGTTACAGTTGATTTCGGGCATTTAGAAATGACGCAAAGCGACAGCAGAACAGCATTTAATTTCAGCAATGAATTTGACGATGAAACAATTTCAGCTCTTAAAGAATACATTTCCAATAAATCAACATCTGTCCTTAGCAACGAACAGGCGCAGGGCAAGGCGAATCCCTTCCTGCCTTAATTCATGAAACATGTCTGTCAATTCTCCCAGATCAGACATGTTGTTTAACCGCATTTGAATTTTTATGAAAGATGCAACAATAGAAAAAGAAAAAGAAAATTCAGTTTTGAAAAAAAATACTTTAGCAGCAAATCTGTCTTCCCGTCCTCCCAAAACAGCCTCGATCGATTTGGATGTTCTTGTCAAAAAAGCTGAAAAACTCGGCATACCTTATCTTCAGGAAATTCCCAAAATAAGCGAAGAGGTGCTGAATATAATATCTGAAGATATTTCGCGTCAGCACAAAATAATTGCCTTTGAGCAGAATGGAAAAGTTGCAAAGGTGGGAATTGTCGATCCAGGCAACACGGATGCGCTCAATGTGTTGCGTTTCATATCTGAAAAGAAAAAACTTGAATTCGATCTCTACCTAATAAGCGAACAGATGTATGAAGACATGGCTGAGCAGTATCTTGGAGGAGCAGAAAAAGCCATCGAAGAGGCGATGGAAATGTTCAAGGGAGGCGATATTGAATTGGAAGACACTTCTGCGACGGAAGAAAATGTCAATGAAAAAGAAAACGTCCAATCGGCTCCCGTAACCAAGCTGCTTAGTGTTATTATCAGGCATGCGGTAGACGGGAAAGCAAGTGATATTCATATTGAGCCCATAAACAAGGAATACAGGGTAAGGTTCAGAGTTGATGGAATTCTTCATTCCTCGCTCTCTGTTCCAAAAGGCGTGGGGCGCGCTATAGTATCGAGAATAAAGATTCTTTCGAATCTGAAGATAGACGAAAAGCGCAAGCCGCAAGACGGCCGCTTTAAGGTTGTGGAAGACGGGCATTCAATCGACTTTCGTGTTTCAACTCTTCCTGTGATAGACGGAGAAAAAATTGTGCTGAGACTTTTGGATTCGCAGCAAAAAATGATTGCGATTGATGAAATGGGATTGGTCGGAAAGGGAAGTGAGATATTGCTTAGAAATATCAATGAGCCTTACGGGATAATTCTTATGACTGGTCCGACCGGCAGCGGAAAATCCACTACGCTCTATGCTTGTCTCGATATTTTAAATAAGGAAGAGCGCAACATAATAACACTTGAAGATCCCGTTGAATATTCCATTGGAGGAATAAATCAAAGCCAGATTAATTCTGACATTGGCTATACATTTGCGAGCGGACTTCGTTCCATATTGCGTCAGGATCCGAATGTTATTATGGTAGGCGAAATTCGTGACAGTGAAACTGCGGAACTTACGATACATGCCGCTCTTACCGGACATCTGGTGCTTTCAACTTTGCATACCAATAGCTCTATTGGTGCTATTCCGAGGCTTATTGACATGGGAATTGAATCGTTCCTGCTGGCTTCCTCGCTTAGAGTTGTCGCTGCGCAACGCTTGGTCAGAAGAATCTGCACCGAATGTCGGCATGAAGCCGAGGCACCTCAGCAAATAAAGAATTATATGGAAGAAATGATACAAAATTTGCCGAAAGAAGAAATGGAAAAATATGGAGTTGACATTTCAAAAGGCATCAGGCTTTTTGAAGGCAAAGGCTGCGAAGCATGCGGAAATACCGGCTATAAAGGAAGAATCGCCATTTTTGAAGCTCTCGAAATTGATAAAGAAGTCAAAGAATTAATATCAGAACACAACGGTTCGGAAGCACAAATACAGGAATACGCCAATAAACAAAATATGATTTCCATGAAACAAGATGGAATTTTGAAGGTGATTTTAGGATTAACGACACTAGAAGAAGTAGAAAGGGTGACGGAAGGAAGCCAGACTGTCGGAGGGGAGATTGAAGATGACAGAGGATGATCGGGACTTTTCGGATGGAAAATTTGGATGCGGACTTGAGTTGTAGTTAAATAAAACTTGAATTATTATTGAATCAATAAATATTATAATAAAAATTTGAACTGCAAACCATAATTCTAATCTAAAAATATGTCCGATGAAAAAAAAATAGTCTTGATTGTAGAAGACGATGCGTTTATAAGAGATATTTATAGTGTTAAATTTAGTCAGGAAGGATACCAAACCGAGATTGCTACGAATGGCATAGAAGCTCTGAGCAAGCTTGAAAAAATTTTTCCTGACATAATTATTCTTGATGTTGTAATGCCGCACATGGACGGCATGGAGACTCTTAGAAATATCAAGAAGAATGATCGTTTGAAAAATATCCCCATAATAATGCTTACTAATGTGTCTGAAAAAGAAAAAATTGATGAAAGTATGGAAGGCGGAGTTGAAGAGTATCTAATCAAGTCTCATTTTGCTCCGTCGGAAATTGTGGAAAAAGTCAATTCTTTGTTAAATAAGTAAAAGTTTGGTATAATTAATAAGGTTTTGAATATTTCTTCAATTTTTCATAAACATGGATCTAAATTTTTTGTTAACCAAGATTCGCTTTAATATATTGTACTGTCAGAAATTATTAATTTTATCAGGAAATACAAAAATAAAAAATGGCTATCGAACACGCTGAACAAAGAATGAAAAAATTATTGCGCTTGGTGGCGCAACAGAATGCTTCTGACTTGCATCTGGTGGTGGGACGCCATCCTACAATACGCCAAGATGGCAGATTGTATCCTCTGACCCAGGAGAGTATCCTGACCCCCGAAGATACGGAAGCGCTTAGTTATGTTTTGCTGAGTGAAGAGAACAAGAAAAAATTCATTGAAGACGGCCAGATTGATTTTTCATATAATTTTGAGAATAAGGCACGTTTCAGGGTGAACATTTTCTTTCAGCAGGGAAATGTCAGTGTGGCAATGCGTCTGGTTGTCGGTAAAATACGTACTCTTGAAGAATTGAACATTCCTCCCGTGCTGTATGAGTTTACTCATAAATCTCAGGGGCTGTTGCTGATCACAGGTCCTGTAGGTCATGGAAAGTCGACAACTCTTGCCGCTCTTATAGATTTTATTAATAAAAACAGCGACAAGCACATCATCACAATCGAAGACCCGATTGAGTATGTATATGAACAGGATAGGTGCATAATCAATCAGCGTGAAGTTGGAAGAGACACGAAATCTTTTGCGGATGGGTTGAGGAGTGTTTTTCGCGAAGATGCGAATGTTGTTCTTATAGGTGAACTTCGAGATTTGGATACCATTAGTACTGCCATGACTGCGGCGGAGACAGGACATCTTATCATGGCAACCCTTCATACCAACGATTCTTCACAGACGATCGATAGAATTATTGATGTCTTTCCTTCGCACCAGCAGAATCAGATAAGGTCGCAGCTGGCGAGCGTTCTTCTTGGAGTTATTTCACAAAGATTATTGCCACGCGTCGGAGGAGGAAGGGTTCCTGCTCTGGAAATCATGATAAACAATCATGCGGTGGAAAATCTTATAAGAGAAAATAAATCATATCAGATAGACTCGGTTATTGAAACAAGTCTCAGGGAGGGAATGATAACTCTTGATAAATCGCTCGCAGATCTCATTCAACGCGGACTTATTGCCGCTGATGGCGCCTTTGCCTATACGAAAAATAGGGAGTATCTTCAAATGCTTATAAATAAAAAATAATTCAAAATTTGTAAAACTAAAGGCCTTTAAAATCTGACAAGGAAAACCTCAAAGAATTTATAGGCTTGATAGATTTAAAATTCATATGCGTTTTTCATTTAAAGCAAAAAATTCAGCAGGGCAGATTCGCGAAGGAAGCATAGAAGCGACAAGCAGCGATGTTGCCGTTCAATTGCTGCAAGAAAAAAACCTTGTTCCCATATATGTTGAGAAGCAAAAAGATGTTCCGGGAATCATCAAAGATTCGCAGCGTTTGTGGGAAGGCGTGAATTTGCGCGAACTATCAGTATTTTTCAGGCAGTTGGCAACGCTTATCGAAGCCAAAGTTTCCATCATTACATCGCTTAAAGCCGTCGGCGATCAAACTTCCAATGCATATCTCAGAACCATCATAAGAGAAATGGTAAATGACATCGAGGACGGAATGCCATTCTCAGGAGCCATGGCTAAACATCCGGATGTTTTTAAGCTGCTATCGGTGAGTATGATCAAGGCAGGCGAAATCTCAGGAAATTTGCAGAGATCAGTGGCTTTTCTTGCCGACAATTCCGAAAAAAACTATGAACTTAATTCGAAAATAAAGAGCGCATTGGCATATCCGTCTTTTGTTTTTGCCTCTGCCATTGTCATAGGATTCATTGTATTCACAACGGTATTGCCGAAGCTTACGAACGTATTCAAGGATCTTAATGTTGAAATTCCCTGGTATACGACAGTGCTGATGAAACTCGGTAATTTCATGTCATCATATTGGTGGGCGATAGTCTTTGGCGCTATTGTTGTTGCGGGAATGTTTATCTACTATATAAAAACAGAGGATGGGAGAAGAGAATGGGATCTTATTAAGATGAAAATACCGATAATAGGAAATCTTTTGCAGTGTGTTTATATTTCCAGATTTGCGGAAAATCTCTCAGTGCTTCTCAACGGAGGGATCCCGATTGTGCGCGCTCTTATAATCGTAAGCGAGGTGGTAAACAGTACGGCATATGAAAGCGTCATCTTGCGAGCGGCAGATGAAGTCAAAATTGGGGGCAATATGAGCAGTGTTTTTGCCCGAAGTACCCAATTTCCGCAAATAGTTTCACAAATGATAAAGATAGGTGAAGATACCGGAAAAGTCAGCGAGGTCCTCCAGAACGTTTCTAGTTTTTATTCGCAGGAAACAGACAGAATAACAAGAAATCTTTCTTCGCTGCTTGAGCCGATTCTTATAACACTTCTTGGTGTCGGCGTTGCCATTTTGGTGTTTGCGATTCTTGTTCCGATATATAATATCGCGGGAAGCATATAAAAATTTGAAAAGTTATCCGCATCATTTAATTTATAATATATATTGTGATATAATAAATCTATGCAAAAACATATTCCACAAAAAGGATTTACTCTTGTCGAACTTATGGTTGTGATTGCAATCATCGGCATCATGGCCGGTGTGGTTACTGTCAACATGAAAGGCTCGGTTGACAAGTCAAAGAGAGCGTCAGCGCTGACAACGGCATCAAGTGTCTTGCCTGAATTGGTCACATGCGCTGATGATGGTGGGGTTGCTCCTTCGTCTCCAAGTGAAGATTCGGACGATAATTCCAACAAGATTTGTTGCGACGATGAAAGTTGCGGATCTTTTGTGAGTGGCCATTCGGCGACTTGGCCTTCGATAAGTTCAAAAACCGGTTTCTCATATGGCAGCACTGATGGAGCGCTGGAAGACGGTGATTATGTTTTTTGCCTGACAAAAGATGGAGAAGATCCCATAAGATGCAGCATGGCCGAAAATGGCTGTGAAACAAGAACTTGTCCTTAATTCGATATTTGACAGGTTTGGATAAAAAATAAAAATTAAACATTTCTCACATTCGGAGATTTTAGAAGAAATTAGTTGTTTGCCGTTTTTCGGCTAAAACGCGTGACGGTCATTTGGTTTAAACCCACGGGTTTCAATCGGAAGTGTGGACGCTCAATTTCTTCAAAATCGAAGATTTTGGGGGATTTGGCGAAAGGAGGTGTGAAATTATGAAAAATATGAAAAAAGGTTTCACGTTGATCGAACTTTTGATCGTGATCGCGATCATTGGTATCTTGGCAGGAGTGATCTTGGTAAGCACAAGCTCAGCAAGAGAAAAGGCTCAAGTAGCAGCTGCAAAACAAGCTTATAAAAGCGCTATGCCTTATGCTGTTTCATGTCTAGGTGGTGGTTCAACGTTGCAAGATGATGATATTGAAGGACCAATTTGTGATGATACAAGCATTACGGACGCTACTTGGCCGGGTACTCCATCGGGTTGCAGTACTCCACGTGTCAGTGGAGAAATAGTAACAATCGTTTGCCCCGGAGGAACATTTACTTGTGATGCAAATTCAGGTTCCTGTTCAAATGAAGTGCCGACACCGTAGTATTTAATGCGAAAGATTACTCGACAAGTACAACAGGCAGAGCAATCTGCCTGTTTTTACATCCGAAAAAATGTGTTATAATATTAAAATCTTATTGAATCATTTCAATGTTTAATTTAATTTTTGTTTGTATTTGATAGCTGATCGAAAATTAAAAATGATGCAGAAAGAAAAAGGTTTCACGCTGATTGAACTTTTGATCGTGATCACGATCATCGGAATATTGGCGGGAGTGATTACAGTTGTATCAAACAATGTAAGAAACAAAGCTTTGATTGCTGCCGCAACGCAAGTGGCTAAAAGCCTGACGCCATATGCATCAGATTGTATTTTAAATGGCAATGAAGTGTTGGAGCCGAGCGAAGGAAATGACTGGGAAGTTTGCGAGGATTTGAACGGCACTAAATATCCTTCCGCTCCAGAAGGATGCTCATGGTCGAATGGGTCAATAGCCGGACAAACATTTGCCATAACTTGTGGTACGACTGTAATAGAATGTGATGCTGAAACAGCCTCCTGTAAGACTAATGATTAACCGGCTTGATAGATAATTTTTTAATCATTAAGGGGTGTGCCTGTATGAAGGCCTCTTTTGTTTTTGGGATAATATGCTATAATTTTGACATATGACAATAATCTTTTTTTATTCTCTGTCCGATTGTCGGCAGATTCCTGAATGTCGTTGCTTGCGGGCTCAATCCTCTTGAACCGCTTCTCTGCCTTAAGTTGTATTTATATTGGCATACCGATTAAAATCATTCTCAATGCTCATGAAAAGTTGTTGACATCTTTTATGTGTGATTTATAATGGCGTCATGTCCAACAAGAAAGAGATTACAATTGAAGATCTTGCCGGAATGGTTCAAAGAGGGTTTGTCCAAATGGACAAACGCTTTGAGCAAGTTGACAAACGCTTTGAGCAAGTTGACAAACGCTTTGAGCAAGTTGACAAACGCTTTGAGCAAGTTGACAAACGCTTTGAGCGCATGGAAAAGCGTCTCGATAAGATTGAGCGTGAACTGAAAGAAATTCGTATGGATTTGGATGATTTGAAATTGCGCGTGGGTGAATTCGCTTTGAAATTTGAATTAAAGGAAATTGAAAAACGTCTTCGCAGAATCGAGCTTCAATTTGAAATTGAAAAATAGGAAAAAACGCATATACCGCCAAAAAGGAGCTGGACGCAAAAACATGCTCTTTTTATTTTTGGGATAATATGCTATAATTTTGACATATGACAATAATCTTTTTTATTCTCGGTCTTATTGTTGGAAGTTTTTTGAATGTTGTTGTTTACAGGCTCAATCAGGTTGAGTCTATTTTGGGGCGGTCGCGTTGCCCTCACTGCAAGAAAAAAATACGCTGGTTTGACAACATTCCGCTCTTGAGTTTCTTTCTGCTTTCCGCAAGATGTCGCGATTGCGGGGATAAAATATCCTGGCAATATCCCTTGGTTGAGTTTTCAACGGGAGTTGTTTTTGCTCTTATCGGGAACTATTTTTTCTTACTCTACAACTCTTCAACGTGGGCTTTGACGGCATATTATCTCATTATCTTTTCACTGCTGATGGTTATTCTTGTATATGACATCAAATATATGGAAATTCCCATGCTGATTTTGTGGCTGGGAGTTGGAATAACTCTTGCTTTCTTCCTATATTTCGACTGGCGGGATTTCAATGACGCGATGTCTTTTTGGGATTTCAAAACAATTTCGGGCTTGTTTGGAGGACTTGTGGCTTTCCTGTTCTTTTTTGCCTTGGCATCGTATTCCAAAGAAACATGGATGGGATTCGGAGATGCTTATCTTGGTTTGCTGGCAGGGTTTATCGTGGGGTGGCCGAACATCATAGCAACTCTCATGATTTCTTTTGCGATAGGGGCTGCGATAAGCGTGGGTTTGATCATGCTCAGAAAGAAAACCATGAAAAGTCAGATTCCATTCGCTCCATTCCTGATTGCCGGAACATTTCTGGTTGTTGTTCTGCCGCAGATTTTTCCTGTCCTTAAGAATATTTTTATCTATATTTAGATAGTATGCAGCATAAAAAAACAAAAAAAGGGTTTTCACTGACAGAGGCGCTTATAGTGATCGGAATTTTGGTCATGATGACTGCCGTTGTGCTTCTTAACCAGAATGACAATAAGGCAAGGTCGGAAGTTGAGGCAGCGGCAAGAATGATTGCGGCGCAGTTGAGAGCGCTCCAAAATGACGCACTAAGCGGAAAAATGCTGGGCGCAGGTTCGGAAAATATTGTTTGCAATGCCGGTATTAATTTTGTAAACAATGCGGATAATTATATTGTCTATTATGAAAAGAATTGCAACAATGTTACTGGTCCCGAACGGGAAAACGTTCAAACCGTGCAACTGAAAAAAGTTCGAATAAGCGTTCCAAGCAGCGGGGCTGTGTTTTTCAGCACTCCCGTTGGAAAAGTTGACGCATCAGGCATTGACAGCAACAGGATATCGCTGGTTTCAACAAGAGGCGATTCGACAGTTCAAGCTTCCGTATGCATCAGCGATTCAGGAAACATTCAGGAAGTGCTTGGAGAAACTTGTCCGCTTTAGTTTCATAATCGAATTTTTATGCCAGATAAATTCGGAAAAACAAAAAAGAACAGAAAATATGTATTAGTGCAAAAGGGCTTTTCTCTGATAGAAGTTCTTTTTACCATGCTTGTGCTTTCGATCGGCATAACTTCCGTTGCGGCTTTGATGACGGCGAACATTAAAAACTACGCCAATTCGCGCGATCAAATTATTGCTTCCATGCTTGCGCAGGAAGGGATAGAGCTTGCAAGAAATTTGAAAGATAATGGCGACCTCAATGATGATAATCCCAACGTGTGCCACTTTTCCAGAACGGATGAGTGCGAGAGCTTAATAGTTGACGCTATTTCTTCTCAGATTGAAAGAAGTCCAGATAAAAACGAACTGAGGCTTTATCGCAATGTAGATGCAGATGGAAATGGAAATGGTTTATTTGCTCATCTTTTTCCGTCTTCCGAAGCAGAAACCAGGTTTTTCAGAAAATTATCTTTTGATATTGATGGCTCAGTTGAAGATTCGGACAGGATTATGACGGTGACAAGTTTTGTTACCTGGAATAATAAAGGTTTTGTTGAAAATATCGCCGATGTTGAAAATAATCCTGACAGTTGCAACACGGCAAACGAGTGTGTTTCGGTTGTTTCCGTCATGCTTGATTTGGAATAATTTTGAAATTTTATGCTTGATAAACATCTAAAAATCAAAAAGAAAACGAAAAGAGGATTTACTTTGGTGGAAACTCTTATTGCCATTTTGATTTTTGCGATTTCTTTTACGATGCTTGCTGCAACGTTTTCCAGCTTTTTGAAAAACTATAACGAGGCAAAAAGAGCGCAGCGCAATATGGAAAACGCGCAATATGCAATGAATCTTATGGCAAAGACAATAAGAACAAGTTTCGTTGAATCTCCCGGAGATTTTAGTTTGGATTCGGCTGATCTCGACGTTTTTGATTATTCGCAGGGATTATGCGTAAAATATACGCTGGTGAACAACGCAATAATGACCGCTTCAAGGAGCGCAGGAGATCCGAGCGGCTGCAATTGGAGCACTATGAACGCTGATACCGCTTTGACTCTTGACAATATTCAAAGCGCTTATGTCTCCGCAACGCCATCCTCGGGAGAAACCTTGGGAAGAGTTACGGTTTTCATGTCTGTCGGAGATTCGGAAAAATCCTTTCCCATACAGATGTCAGTTTCCTTGAGGCAGTAGCGTTTAAGTCGAATATTACAGGCATGCTTTTGGAGCATGCCTCTTTTTGTTTTGTGGTGTATAATTGTAATGTGAAGCTTGTTAACTGTAATTCTATGAACAAAGCGCAGGCGAAAAGCAGAATAGAAAAACTTCGCAAAGAAGTCGATCATCACAGATATCTTTATCATGTCCTCGATAAGCCGGAAATTTCCGACACTGCGTATGATTCTCTTTTTGAGGAACTTTTGGCTTTAGAAAGGCAATTTCCGGAATTTTTTTCTCCCACAAGTCCAACGCAAAGAATCGGAGGGGAGCCGCTAAAGGCTTTTAAGAAAGTCCGCCATGCTCACAAGCAATGGTCTTTTGACGATGTCTTTGACTTTGAGGAACTCAAAGCATGGGAAGAGAGGGCAAAAAAAATGATTGAAAAATCGAATGTTTTCGGCGGCAGAAAACCTAAAGCCGGAAGCTTGTCGGATTATTGCTGCGAGCTTAAGATTGACGGACTTAAAATTATCTTATCTTATAAAAAGGGAAAGTTCGCACAGGGCGCGACGAGAGGCGATGGCGTTATTGGCGAAGATGTCACCCAGAATCTCAAAACAATTCAAAGTATTCCGCTTGAACTCAAGGATAACATTGATGCAACAGTTGTGGGGGAATGCTGGCTTAGCAAAAAAGAACTCGAAAGAATAAACAAAGGAAGGGAGCAAAAAGGCGAGCCGCTTTTTGCAAACACGCGCAACGCCGCTGCAGGATCTATCCGTCAGCTTGATCCTCGCATTGCCGCGTCAAGAAGACTGGATTCATTTATTTATGACATTGACAATATTGGAGGCTTAGCCTCCACGATGGAGGCTAAGCCTCCACAAACTCCACGAACTCAGACTGAAGAATTGGAACTTTTGAAAAAGCTGGGTTTTAAGGTAAACCCGCACTACAAGCATTGTAAAAGTATCGAGGAAGTGCAGAAATATTATGAGGAATGGACGAGTAAACGAGACAAGGAAGATTATGAAATTGATGGAATTGTCGTGAAAATAAATTCGAAGGAAATTCAGGAAATGCTTGGCTATACAGGGAAGGCTCCGCGGTGGGGAATTGCCTATAAATTTCCAGCCGTGCAGGTGACTACAATCGTTGAAGATATTAAGGTGCAGGTAGGGCGAACGGGCGCCCTTACTCCTGTGGCTCACTTGAAGCCCGTGAAAGTCGCCGGATCAACAGTCAGCAGGGCTACTCTCCATAATGAAGATGAGGTGAAAAGGTTGGACGTCAGAATCGGAGATACGGTCATCATCCGCAAAGCCGGAGATGTTATTCCGGAAATAGTTTCAGTGCTAAAAAATCTCAGAAACGGAAACGAGAAAATATTTCACATGCCGGACATTTGCCCAATTTGTGGAGGACCGGTCAAAAGGCAGCTAGCGGGCAACAAGGAAACTGCCGCCCACTACTGTCTTAACACAAAATGTTTTGCAGTCGAAAAGGAGCAAATTATTCATTTCGTCAGCCGTAAAGGTCTCGATATTGTTGGGTTCGGAGAAAAAATTGTTGAAAAGCTTATGGACGAAGGACTTATTTCAAACAATGCTGATATTTTTGAACTCAAAAAAGGAGATTTGGAGCCCCTCGAACGTTTTGCTGAAAAATCGGCCCAAAATCTGGTTGACGCTATTGAAAGAAGTAAAAAAGTGGCTTTTGAAAAATTTTTATATGCTTTGGGAATCAGGTTTGTGGGAGAAGAAACAGCAGTCCTTATAGCCAATAGTTTGAAAAAGATAAACGGCGGGAAAGTGCGAACATTAAAAGATGTCATAGATATTTTTCCGAAAATCTCAAAAGATGATTGGATGAGCATAAAAGGCATAGGGGAGAAATCGGCGGAAAGCCTGGTTCAGTGGTTTGATGATAGAAATAATATCAAGCTTCTTGAAAGGATGAGAGAGCTTGGCGTTGTTTTAGAATTTCCTGAAAAAGAAGAAGGCGCCAAGAGTCACAAGCTTTCAGGCAAAACGTTTGTTTTGACGGGCGAACTTTCCGGCTTTACAAGAGATGAAGCAAAAGATATGATAAGAAAAAGAGGAGGAAGCGTTTCCTCATCGGTCAGTAAAAATACCGATTATGTTGTTGTCGGAGAAAACCCAGGATTGAAATATGAAAAAGCTGTGAAATTGGGAGTGAAAATTATAGACGAAAATACATTCAGAGAATTATTAAAATAGTTTATTAATAACAAATGACGAATTTCCAATGGCAAATCAAATCCAAATGATTAAATGTCAAATTTGAACTTTGGATTTTGAGCTTGAGTTGTCATCAGTTATTTGAAATTTGGCATTAATGTTTACATATGCTAAGCAAAGATGAAATCCTAAATATTGCTACTCTTGCACGCATCGGCTTGAGTGAAAAAGAAATAGAAAAATATCGAACCGAACTTTCTGCCGTTTTGGACTATTTCAAAAAATTGAACGAGCTTGATGTTTCCGAAGTCGAACCAATCGGCCATATAACCGGAATGCAAAATGTTTATAGGAACGATAGAAATGAAGATTTCGGCGATTCGGGCAGGGAAGCGATTTTCAAAAATGCGCCTGAAACAAAAGACGGGTATATAAAAGTAAAATCAGTATTATAAGGTGACAAGAAGCAAGTGACATGGGATAAGAAGGTGTCAATGTCACATGTCGCGTGTCACATGCTAGTAAAAATGATAAGGGAGCTGCATGAAAAACTGATAAACAGAGAGATTACTGCAACAGAACTTGCGCAGAAATATTTTGACGTGATCGAAAAAAAAGACGGAAAGGTTAAGGCATATCTCACTCTTACGAAAGAACTGGCTATGGCGCAGGCTCAGGCGGTGGATGAAAAAATCGCAAAGGGCGAAGAAATAGAACTGATCGAAGGCATACCGGGAGCGATAAAAGACAATATCTGCATTAGCGGAACAAGAACGACGGCCAGCTCTAAAATTCTTGATAGTTATATTGCGCCGAATGACGCTACAGTCGTGAAAAAAATCAAGGAAAGCGGAGCTGTTATCTTGGGAAAGACAAATCTGGATGAATTTGCAATGGGGTCTTCCACCGAAAACAGTCCTTATCAAAAAACAAGCAATCCCCTTGATGAAAACCGCGTGCCGGGAGGATCATCGGGAGGAAGTGCTGCGGCTGTCGCTGCGGGAGAAGCTGTGTGGTCGCTTGGAACCGATACGGGAGGATCAATAAGGCAACCGGCGTCTTTTTGCGGAGTTGTCGGTCTTAAGCCTACCTATGGCAGAGTTTCGCGTAGCGGTGTCATCGCGATGGCGTCCAGTCTCGATCAGGTGGGGTCGATTGCAAGCAGCGTGGAGGATGCTGCGATAGTGCTTAGTGAAATAGCTGGACAAGATTTGCTTGACGCAACTTCCGCGCAAAGCGCCGATAAAAGATATGAGGATTATCTCTTCGGAGACATTTCAGGAAAAACTGTAGGAGTTCCCAAAGAATATATGGATGGGCTTGATGGGGAAATAAGGGAAGTTTTTGAAAAATCGCTCGAAAAATTCAAAAGTTTGGGAGCTAAGATAGAAACAATAAGCCTGCCAAATTCGGATTATGCCTTGCCTGCATACTATATCATTATGCCTTCGGAAGTAAGCTCAAATCTTGCGAGATATGACGGAATAAAATACGGCTTAAGAGTTGATGACCAAAAAGATTCCAAAGTGAAAGAAAATGGACTGCCAAAAACACTCTTGGAAACATATCTTGATACGAGAAAAATTGGTTTTGGCGATGAAGTGAAAAGGAGAATTATGTTGGGAACCTTTGCCCTGAGTGCCGGATATTATGACGCCTATTATCTCAAGGCGCAGAAAGTTCGCGCGCTTATTCGTAAAGATTTTGAAAACGCTTTTGAAAAAGTCGATTTCATCTATTGTCCTACTGCGCCGGAAATCGCTTTCAAATTCGGCGAGAAATCCAATGACCTGCTCAAAATGTATCTTTCCGACATTTATACGATAACAGCAAATCTTTCCGGAACTCCCGCGATCTCTTTTCCTATAGGAAATGTCAATATTGAAGGAAAAATGCTGCCTGTCGGCGGACAGCTTATGGCCAAGTGGTTTGATGAGGAAGGGCTCTTAAATGCGGCACATACTTTTGAAATAAACTAGTTTAAAATTCTAATACAAAGCGCAAATTCTAAACGATATCAAAATTCGAATGATCAAAATTTAAAACAACTTTTAAATATTTTAATTTTAGATTTTGAATTTGTTTCGAGTTTTGATATTAGATTCGACTTATCTATGTTTTATGATCTCGAAAATTTCATATATTCAATCATAAATTGGTTTGTTTGGTTTTATAATTCTCCATACATGATTGTGGTAAAAATTTTTGTGGGAATATATCTTGCCGTGCTTTTGATTAATATAATCTTTCTTCTGGTTTTGCGCGATATTCCGCAGCATCTCAGAATAGGGATTCGCGGAATGGATATTCCCGCCGCGACCAAAAGCAAAATGCGCAAGCGTTGGGAAAAGGTAAAGTCGCTGCTGGAAAGCAACAATGCTTCTCAATACAAGCTTGCGATAATAGAGGCTGATTCGATTGCCGACGAGATTCTTTCAGGCATAGGATATACCGGCGCTAACATGGGCGAAAAACTGGACAAAATAAACAAGAAAGATCTTGATGACAATCTTGAATCATTAAGGGGCGCCCATCAAATCAGGAACAGAATAGTGCATGAAGCCGACTTTGAGGTTGACTACCGTATGGCACGGACCGTGATCGGAGTATACGAAAACTTTTTGAGGTACTTGGAATTTCTAGATTAATCTTCGAAACGAAAACAGCTCCAAAAGGAGCTGTTTTTATGCGGGGACGGCCGGGCTCGAACCGGTGACCTACTGCGTGACAGGCAGTCGCTCTAACCAACTGAGCTACGCCCCCAGTTATCTGCAGTTTTAAAGTTCTAATGCAACGCATTCATGTACCAGGGGTGAGAATCGAACTCACGACCTTGGGCTTATGAGTCCCACGCTCTAACCGGCTGAGCTACCCTGGCAAAAATCATTGTTAAAAAATAAAAAGCGCAGGAAAAATGTAAACATATCTGTCACCTATATTTTACCGCATTCCACGCTTTTCATGTTGAACCGAGCTTGTTGCGGGGGGCGGATTTGAACCGCCGACCTCGTGGTTATGAGCCACGCGAGCTGCCAGACTGCTCCACCCCGCTGCAAACAAAAATAATCAGCTTTTATTATTATACTCTTTTTTTTGCATATGTCAATTATTGTTTACCGGCCATCTCGATCATTATTTCATATCGAAGCGGATGTTATAGTAGGCGCTTGACAAGAAATGCTATTTTTCTAAAATATAAGTTAGCAGTCATAACTTTAGAGTGCTAATAATTAATCGAAATAAATATATGGAAAAGACAAACGTGAAACCTCTCGGGGAAAATGTTTTGATTCAACCCCAGGGAGCCAAGAAAAAGACCGCGCAGGGAATTTATCTTCCCGAAACAAGTTCGGGTGAGACTCCGCAGGAGGGCAAGGTTATTGCGACCGGCGACAGCAAGGATATCAAGGTAAAAAAGGGGCAGACGGTGATTTTTCGCCGCTATAGCGGAACGGATCTCAAGATTGACGACAAAAAATATATTATCTTGAAAAATGAAGACATTTTGGCAATTGTGGAATAGAATAAATTGTTAAATGTTTCATCGCTCATTGTTATATTAATAACAATACCGCGATGTAATATAATCATATGGCCAAACAAATATCGCAGGGCATAGATGCCAGAAAAAAAATCAAAATCGGGATAGACAAGGTTGCCGATACCGTCAAGGCGACTCTCGGTCCAAAAGGACGCAATGTCATTTTGGATAAGGGTTTTGGATCTCCGACAATTACCAACGACGGCGTTTCCATCGCCAAGGAAATAGAACTTGAAGACAAACTCGAGAATGTCGGCGCGGAGCTTGCAAAAGAAGTTGCCAGCAAGACGAACGATGTGGCGGGAGATGGAACCACGACTTCGATCGTGATGGCTCAGGCGCTCGTTGACGAAGGGCTCAAGTTTGTGGAAACCGGAATAAGCCCGATCGGAATAAGGCGCGGAATGGAAGCGGCAAAAAACGACATCATTTCAATCCTTAAGAAAAATTCCAAGAAGATAAGTTCAAAAGAAGAAGTGGCGCAGGTTGCCACGATCTCGGCGGAATCCAAAGAAATGGGCGACATGATTGCCGAAGTTATGGATGAAGTCGGAAAAGACGGCGTAATTACAGTTGAAGAATCCCAGACTTTCGGATTTTCCAAAGAAATAGTTGAAGGCATGAATTTTGACAAAGGATATATTTCGCCGTACATGATAACGGATGTCGAAGCGCAGAAAGCGCAGCTTAAGGATCCGTACATATTGATTACGGACAAAAAAATTTCCGCGATTTCCGACATTTTGCCGATACTTGAAAAAATTGCGCAGAGCGGCAAAAAGGATCTCGTGATTATTGCCGAAGATGTTGACGGTGAAGCACTTGCCACATTGGTGGTCAACAAGCTGCGTGGCGTGCTGAACGTTCTTGCGATCAAGGCTCCCGAATATGGTGACAGCCGCAAGGCCATGCTTGAAGATCTTGCGACGCTTACGGGCGGGCAAGTGATCAGTCAGGAAAAAGGCATGGAACTTAAGACGGTTGAAATTTCAATGCTCGGAAAAGCGCAAAAAGTCATTTCAACAAAAGATGACACGACCATTGTCGGAGGAGCCGGAAAGAAAAAAGACATTGATGTGCGCGTGGCGCAGATCAGGGCGCAGGCTGAAAACGCCGACAGCGACTATGAAAAAGAGAAATTTCAAAAGCGCGTGGCGAAACTTTCGGGCGGTGTGGCTGTGGTCAGAGTCGGTGCCGCAACCGAAACGGAACTCACATACATCAAGCACAAAATGGAAGACGCTCTTGCGGCGACCCGCGCGGCGGTCGAAGAGGGAATAGTGGCCGGAGGAGGAGTCGCTCTCGTGAAAGCCGCCAACGAACTTCAGAAAAAAATAAAAAGAAGCGAGAATCACGAATACCAGGCGGGATACGAAGCGCTCATAAGTTCTCTCTACGAACCGCTCAAACAGATCGTGCTCAATGCCGGAAACAAGAGTTCGGATGTGGTTTTGGACAAAGTTTCTTCGGAGCAGAAAATCAATTTCGGCTATGATGCGAACGGGGATAAATATTTTGATGACATGATCAAGGCTGGTATAATCGATCCTCTCAAAGTGGCAAGAACCGCGCTTGAGAATGCGGTTTCAGTCGCAGCGATGCTTCTTACCACCGAAGCCGTCGTTACTGATCTTCCGAAAAAAGAAGACGAGCACAGTCATGGAGCCGCTATGCCGGGAGGTTACGGAGGAATGATGTAATTTGTAGTCTTTAGTCTTATGAACAAAAAGAAAAAACAGGTTTCCAAGAAGCATAGAAAAAAGAAAGGGAAAAAGGTCAGCTTGAGGTATTAGAAGTGTGCTTTTTAGCTGCAACATGCCCGGCATTCAGCCGGGCTTGTTCTGCTTTTTGATTTGACAAAATATTATTTTTGGTGTATAATTAAAAGATATAGTATTATAACTTAAAGCTCGCAATCTGAAGTTGCGGTCTTTTGTTTTTTGGAGGCGTTTTGTCCTTTATTTTGGGCAAAAAATGTGTCGAAAAACGCTTGCTAAAAGGCTTTAAATCATATATAATGAATGAGTAGACAAACAGTCTGGCAATTGGTGTTCCAGTATGAAAAATGTCATTTTTGGAACAAGTTAGCCGGCTTTGCCTGCTGTCGGTTGCAAAACAAAAAATTAAAAGAAAAAAGTAAAAGCATGACGCTTAGATCATATCTTTGGGGGATGAGAATAAGCTGCATTATTGCGTTTGCAGCTTGGGCTGTGGTAGTTTGGCATCTTGATCCGGAAAAGGCCGGTCTGTCAGGATTGCTCATTTTCTATGTCTGCACGTTTCTTTTTCTCTCAAGTCTGTTTATTTTGCTCTTCACTAGAATCAGAAAAAATTTTGGAACCGGTGAAGAGTGGGCTTTGACAAGTCTGGGCATGAGTTTCAGAGAAGGAATTTTGCTGGCCTTGCTTTCCATTTTGCTTCTGTTTTTTCAGCAAAATAGAATTCTTACATGGTGGGATGGAGCATTGGCAGTAGCGGGAATATTTTTGATAGAACTGTATTTTCTTACAAGAAGGTAGGAATTGGGAATTACGAATTTTGAATTTCGAATCAAATTAGAATGTTTGAATGTTTCAGAATTAAATCATTAAAAATTCATTCAAAATTTAAAATTGGAAATTTAAAATTATTAGCCGAATTAAAAACTGAAAAATAATCATAAAAACTCTAATTATATGGCGAAGGAAAAGATAAAGGGAAGTGGTGATTATGGCGCCAAGTCTATTCAAGTCTTGGAAGGTCTTGATCCTGTCCGCAAGCGTCCCGGGATGTATATCGGAGGAACTTCAACAGAGGGGCTTCACCATCTCATTTGGGAAGTTGTAAACAACTCTATAGATGAAGCAATGGCCGGATTCTGCAATGAAATTTGTATTAAGTTGCTTCCTGACAACGTTATTGAAATTGCCGACAATGGACGCGGAATTCCGGTGGAAACACATCCTCAGACGAAAAAATCCACCCTGGAAACTGTTTTGACAATTCTGCATGCCGGCGGAAAATTCGGCGGCGAAGGATATAAAGTTTCGGGAGGACTTCATGGTGTGGGTGTTTCGGTTGTCAACGCACTCTCGGTTTGGACAAAAGCTGAGGTTCATTTGGGCGGAAAAATTTGGGTGCAAGAATATAAACGTGGCGTGCCACTTTCAAAAGTGAAACCTGTCGGAAAAACAGACAGAACCGGCACGACAATTTCTTTTAAGGCTGATCCTGAAATTTTTCCCGAAATAAAATACAGTTGGACAAAAATTTTGGACTACGTACGGCAGCAGGCCTATCTTACCAAAGGAACAAAAATCATTGTGGAAGACAGGCGCGAAGTTTTGTCCGAGAAAGATGAATATAAAATTCGAAGGCACGGATTTTATTTTGACGGAGGAATAATTTCTTTTGTGAAGTTTTTGAATCGCGGAAAGGAAGTGAAAAATGATGTACCGGTCTATGTGGAAAAAACTGTCGATGATATTAACGTTGAAATTTCTTTGCAATATACCGACGGTTTCAAGGAGCATCTTTTTTCTTTCGCGAACAACATCTATACGGTTGAAGGCGGAATGCATGTGACGGGATTCAAGATGGCGCTTACGCGCGTGCTCAATGATTACGCAAAAAAAAATAATCTGCTCAAGGAAAAGGATGGAAGCATGACTTCTGATGATCTCAGGGAAGGACTTACGGCAGTTATAAGTGTGAAGCTCAGAAACCCTCAGTTTGAAGGCCAGACAAAATCAAAATTGGGAAACGCTGAAGTTCGCGGAATTGTTTCAAGCGTTACATTGGAAGGTCTTGCTGAATATCTTGAAAAGCATCCCGCGAACGCCAAGGCGATGATTGAAAAATGCCTGCTTACGGTACGAGCCAGGATTGCAGCTCGTGCGGCGAAGGATGCAGTGCTTCGAAAAGGCGCGCTTGACGGAATGACTCTTCCCGGAAAGCTTGCAGACTGCACGTCGCGCGACGCGCAAAGGAGCGAACTGTATATCGTTGAGGGAGATTCTGCGGGAGGCTCGGCGAAGCAGGGTCGGGACAGAATGTTTCAAGCGGTTTTGCCGCTACGCGGAAAACTCGTAAATGTCGAAAAAACAAGTCTTGATAAAGTTGTGAAGTCGGATACATTGAAGCCGATAATTATCGCGCTGGGCACGGGTATTGGAGAAACTTTTGACATCAAAAAACTTCGCTACGGGAAAATTATTATTATGGCGGATGCAGATGTCGATGGTTCGCACATCAGGGTACTTCTTTTGACTTTCTTCTATCGCTATTTTGAGGAGCTGATAAGCGAAGGACACATCTATATCGCCCAGCCGCCCCTTTACAGGATCCAAAAAGGTAAAGATATTAGATGGGTTTACAGTGACGAAGAGAAAGATCGGATTGTCGAGGAATTCAGAAAAAAACAGCAAGTTGCAGCTGATAAGGGACAAGCGAAGAATAAAAAACAACAAATGGCGGATGGTAGCGAAGAAATTTCTCAGGATGAGTTGAACGAAGCGGGCGGAGAAATAGAGAAAATAGCAGGAGTAACAATCCAGCGCTACAAAGGTCTTGGAGAAATGAATCCTGAGCAACTTTGGGAAACAACGATGGCTCCCGAAAGGCGAAAAATGATGCAAGTGAAAATCGACGATGCGGAAGAAGCTGACAGAGTTTTCGACATACTGATGGGAACAGACGTGGAACCGCGCAGACGATTTATCCAAACGCATGCTAAAAATGTGAAAAATCTCGACATATAACAAAGTTATTGACATTGATTCGCAATATTGCACAAATGTAAAACATTCGCTTTTCGAGGCGGATGTTTTGTTTTTTGAAAAATAAGTTTGTTTCAATGTGCAATATATGTTAAAATCAATTGTATAAGATGTTGCATAAAATCATGTACATCAATTAATTTGTTTTATATATGAAAATTGTAAGGTGATGAAAGTTACTTTACATTTTTCAAAAATAATCTATGAATCCCGTTGAAGGCTGGGGGCAAGCAGTCGCAAGTTCTCTGATAGATCTTTGGAGTAGATTTATAAACTTCATTCCAACTCTGATCGGAGCTTTGCTGGTGTTTTTGATAGGGCTTGCCATTGCCGCCGCGCTCGGAAAACTTACGCAAAAGTTGATTAAAGCTTTGCGTGTCGATCGAGCGACAGACAAACTGAATTTTGTTGAAAAACTAAAGCAACAAGGGGCCATGACCTCACCATCGGTAATTTTGGGAAAATTTGTCGAATGGTTTCTTATTCTGGTTTTCCTCATGGCTGCGACTGAGATTCTGGGACTTGAACAAGTTACGGATTTTCTTAACAGCATCTTGCTCTATATCCCGAATCTAGTGGTGGCGACAATAATACTCACAATTGCGTTTTTGCTTGGAAATTTTATCTATTCGATCGTTCGCTCCAGCACAAGAGCTGCGGGAGTAATCAATGCGAACTTGCTCGCGAGCATTATAAAATGGGCGGTAATTGTTTTCGGGCTTCTTGCGGCGCTAATTCAACTTGGCATAGCAACTTCGCTGGTCAACACTATTTTTATCGGAATAGTTGCATCAATATCTATTGCCACGGGTCTTGCATTCGGTTTGGGCGGCAGGGAAGAGGCAGCTTTGATACTCAAAAGACTCAGAGAACATATGACACAAAAATAAATTTAAAAATAAATCAAATTTTTAATAAAATTCCGGGCAAAATCCGGATTTTTATTTTTTCAAAAAATGCAATTTTAATTTTAACATTTTAAGGCTTAGTTAAGCCATTAATTGTTGTCTTTCTTTATTTTAAAATCAATTGCAAAAAAGCGGTAAAAAAGATATAATTTAAATGGCTGATTGTGGCCACTTTTTGGCTTACAAAAATTTAAAAAATTGACAGAAAATCAAGAAAAAAAACAAGGAGTTGTTGAGTACATCAACGACTTTCCAACTGAAGAGGAGGAAAGAAGAGCTGCCGCCATAGCAAAAAAGGCGGAGGCTGATTTCCAGCTGGCGCAGAAAAGGGCGGCGCGCAAGAAACTTTTTCTAAAATATCTGCTTATAGCGTCAGTAATTGTCGGAATAGTTGGCGCTGTTTCGCTTCTTGTTTATCGAAGCTTTACCGATTCGGAAATCTCGACAGAGAAGAAAACCGTAAGTGTTCCCATTCCCGAAAATAAGGATCATGTTTTTATAAGTGATAACACTGAACTGGCAAATTTGAATGAGGATGATGGTGAGTTTTCAGATAGTGAAGGAGGTCTTGTCGGAAAAAGTGAAAATTTTCATATCAAGGACATTTCTATCGGCGGAATGGAAGTCATTCTGGCGGCTGAAGCAGAAGCTCTTCCGCTGGCAATCAAAGATGTGCGCACCGAAACATTGCTTTCAAAAGACGGGAAAGAAACAAGGCTGCTTATTTCCTGGAAAACAAACAAGCTTTCGCAAAGTGAAATATCCTATTTGAAGACGGGTGGAGAGGAAAGAGTGCTGAAAGATGATAATTTCGGATTTTCGCACGCGCTTGTACTTAACAAACTTGATCAAGCTACGAGATATTCATTTGTGATTGGAGCAATTGATCGTGGGGGCGCCAAAGCTAAATCAGATACATTTGTCATCTATACGGGTTCCAGAGCGGTTTCGGTTTTTGAACTCATATCGAAGGAAATAGATAAAATTTTCGGATGGATTTTTGCCAGATGATTCATCCTGTTGAAAAAAATAAACAAAAACAATGTTTAAAAGGCTGATTGCACAAAAAAAGAGCAAGCGTTTCGTAGTCCTGCTTTCTTGCGCTTTGCTTTTGGCTACAGCCGTTGTTGGGTTTAAGTCTTCTCAGGCGCAAGTCAATCCTTTGCTCAGCATATCCGCCTTTATTTCAAACAATAAAAATGAGCCTTTGAAAAACGACGAATATGACATAAGATTTTCTATTTACAGATCGGATCGTCAGACCCCGGATCCTTATCCTTCAGATTCCGATGCCTCAAGCCGTGTTTGGACTGAAACACAAAAAGTTTTCATCAGAGACGGAGTGATGAGCACTTATTTAGGATCAGTCAATCCTTTGCCGCGCAATCTTAATTTTAATTCCGGCGAGTATTATTTGGGAATACGTATCAATACAGACAGTGAAATCGTGCCAAGAAGACAAATAGGAACAGTATTTTCGGCAATGGATGCGCTTACTCTCAGCGGCGCTTCGCTTGGAACTTCGGAAGACAACATTCCGCAATTAGGCGCCGGCGGCAAACTTGATATTGATTTGCTCCCGACCGGAACCGGAGATAATCAGCTTGTTTTGGGAGGCGACGGGAGATTTGATGATATACACATTCAAAACACTGACACGGGAACTTCGGAGCTTGTGTTTACGATCGGTGACAGCTCTTCCGCCTCGGGGAGAAATTTTGATATAGCTGTCTCGAACTCTTCAAACAAGCCTGCGTTGAGATTTAATGGAAACATTAACCAATGGCAATATTCCAATAACGGCACGACTTTCAATAGCTTCGGCGAAAGCGTAACAAACGCTTCCGAAATTACTTCCGGGATTCTTGGTGCTCAATATGGTGGAACAGGATTTGATTCATATACTGTTGGAGATTTGCTTTATGCTAGTTCCGCCACAACATTGGCAAGATTAAGTATTGGAAGTGATGGGCAAGTGCTGACGATTTCAGGAGGAGTTCCCGTCTGGAGTGATGTTAGCGGAGCATCTCCTCATAGCTTACTTTCTGCGCTTCATAGAGATACAACAGCCTCTACTGTCCAACGTGGCGCTCTGATAACCGGTCAAGGATCGGGAACAGTCACTTGGTCTCTTTTGCCTGCAGGAACGACAGGTCAGATTTTACAAAGTGACGGCACGGATATCGGATGGGTAACATTCACAAAATCCGACATAGGCTTAGGCAATGTTGAAAATATGGCTCTTTCAACTTGGACAGGTGCAACTTCAATAACAACACTGGGAACAATCACAAGCGGAACATGGGAAGGAACAAACATCTCAATGGCAAGAGGAGGACTAGGCGCCGATGTTTCTGCTTTCAACGGATTTGTAAAAATATCTGGAGGAGTTGTTTCCGCTGTGACTGACAATTCTGCGAACTGGAACGCAGCATACGGTTGGGGAGATCATTCTCTCGTAGGCTACCTTTCAAGTTACACCGAGACAGACCCGATATTTACAGCAAGTAGTGCTTCAGGAATTACAGCAACAGATATTTCCAACTGGAATGCTGCCTACGGTTGGGGAGATCATGCAAGTGCTGGATACCTTACAAGTTTTATTGAAACCGATCCGATCTTTGCTGCAAGCAGCGCTTCTGGAATAATCGCAACCGACATTCTAAACTGGAATGCTGCCTACGGTTGGGGAAATCACGCAAGTGCTGGATACCTTACAAGTTTTATTGAAACCGATCCGATCTTTGCTGCAAGCAGCGCTTCTGGAATAATCGCAACCGACATTCTAAACTGGAATGCAGCCTATGGTTGGGGAGATCATGCAAGCGCTGGATACATAACCGCATCATCGACTGACACTCTTACGAACAAGACATGGAACGGAAACACAATCGGAGTTGCTTATGGCGGAACCGGAACAACAAACGGATCGATAACCGGAACAGGCGCTCTTACTTTTGCGGCAGGAGGATTGAATAACGGAATCACATTGTCTCCGGCAGGAAGCGGAATTGTCTCCATAAATGGTCTGCTGGCGATTCAGGCTGGATCATATCACACGATCTTTCAGAGTAACGGCTCTCAATCTTCTGATGTGACATATGTTCTTCCTCCTGGGCTTGGAGCAGTCGGACAGGTTCTGACTACTGATAGCAATGGAAATCTATCTTGGGAAACGGTAACCGGCGGAGAAGGCGGAATCGGTACGGTGACAAGCGTTGGATCGGGTAACGGACTTACGGGAGGTCCGATCACGACAAGCGGGACATTATCAGTAAGCCTGCTTTCTGCATCTGATGGAACAGGCAGCACTTCTTCATACTCAGGTTTGGAATTCCAAGGAGCCTCAGATAATCAGATGACGCTGATTCAGGGATGTGGAGATAATGAAGTCCTTTCTTGGGATGATGACAATAATATCTGGCAATGCGCTTCTGTTTCCGGAGTTGGAGGAACTACGGGCAGCGGAACCAGTGGCTATGTTGCATATTGGACGGGAACAAGCACTTTGGGAAGCGAAGCGTATTTGAGTATAACGAGAGGCGGAACCGGAGCCGAGACTGCTGCGGATGCAAGAACAAATCTAGGACTTGAAATTGGGACGGATGTGCAAGGATACGATGCGTCTCTTGCTGCAATCGCTGCCGGGACATGGACAGGTACAAGTTCAATTTCTACTGTCGGTACAATTACAAGCGGAACATGGAATGGAACAAACATCTCAATGACAAAAGGAGGATTGAATGCTGATGTTTCTGCCTTCAACGGACTTGTAAAAATATCAGGAGGAGTCGCTTCTGCAATAACTGATAATTCGACCAACTGGGATACTGCCTATGGTTGGGGAGATCATGCAAGCGCGGGCTATCTCACAAGTTTTACCGAAACAGATCCGATTTTTACTGCAAGTTCCGTGTCAGGAATTACAGCAACAGATATTTCAAGCTGGAATGCTGCTTATGGTTGGGGAGATCATGCAAGCGCAGACTACATAACCGCATCATCGACTGACACTCTTACGAACAAGACATGGAACGGAAACACAATCGGAGTTGCTTATGGCGGAACCGGAACAACAAACGGATCGATAACCGGAACAGGCGCTCTTACTTTTGCGGCAGGAGGCGTAGACCAAAATATAACACTCACTCCCAGCGGAACAGGAGACATAATTATGAGCGGGAATGTGGGCATAGGAACCACTGATACTGCCGGTTATGCTCTTTATGTCAACGGGAGTTTCTATGCAGATAACCTTAGTGTCGCGCAATTCAACAAAGTGATAACCGTTGATGGAGTCGCCTATCCAGCAACCGGAGCCGGCATTCAAGCCGCAATCAATGATTTGCCGGCAGAGGGTGGAAAAGTATTTATTCCAGCGGGAACATATTATGTAACAGCTACAATTAATATTCCATCAAACGCGTGGATTGAGGGTGCGGGGAAGAATGCGACCATTCTTGAGCTTGCGGATGGAGTGAATGGATCGGTTCTGCAATCTTTAACGACCTCAAACATAAAGATTTCAAGCCTGAGGATTAATGCAAATGATGCGGGGAATACGGGTACCGATCTTCATGGTGTCTATCTTTATGATGCCGAGAGAGTTCTGGTGGAAGATGTATATATCTATGATTCTGAGGATGTGGGCATAAGACTTGTAAGCACTGATTATTCGACGATTCAATCAAGTATCATTGAAAGCACAGGAGCCGAAGGTATTTATTCAACGGATACCAGTTCATATAATTCCTATATAAACAACGAAGTACGCGATACCGGAGGTTACGGCATAAGGTTTGCTAACGCAGCTTATCATCGGGTGGAATATAATCATATTGTAAACACCACGGGATATGGAATTGATTTTTGCAATGGCACCACAAACAGCATAGCTGTTGGCAATACCGTTATTGATGCGACTTTATATGGTATTGCGGTTTTCTCCGACAATAATATAGTATCAACCAACAGAATAATCGGTTCAGGTAGCTATGGCGTATATGTTACAAGTAGCAGCAATGTTCTTGAAGGAAACAATGTAAGTAATGCAGCGAGTAATGGAATGTATATCAACGCAGATGACAATATTGTAAATGGCAATAGGATAGAGAATTCAGGCAGCTCAGGCATTTATGTTTCAGCAACAGCAGATAGGAACTCGATAACTGCAAATAGAATTTCAGACACGACTGGTTCAGCATATGCCATCAATATTTTGAATGGAGCTTCCGATAATTCAGTTTCAGGAAATGATCTGAGCAGTTATACGGGAACAAGCTTGGTTTATGATGGTGGCACGAGAACGAAATATTCAATGAATGAAAAAATAGACATCAATGCGGACAACACTTTATTTAACGGAGCGAGCACGGCTTTGACCGTAAGGCAAAGCGGCACCGGGAGCATAGCGGAATTTTATGATGGTTCCAATATTGCAATGACAATCCTAGACGGCGGCAACGTCGGCATCGGAGATTCGACTCCCGCATCTCTCTTTACTGTCGGAACGGATGACGCTTTCCAGATAAACGCTTTGGGACAGATCACAAGCGGAACATGGAACGGAACCGCGATCGGAGCGCAATACGGCGGAACAGGAATTGACACTTCAAGCGCAACAGGAATTGCAACCGTATCAAACGGAACATGGTCAATCGCATCTAATCTTGGAGTGACTCTCGGCGGAACCGGAACAACAACCCAATTTACTCCCGGATCCATAGTCTTTGCCGGAGCGAGCGGTGTTTATTCGCAAAACAATTCGAACTTCTTCTGGGACAATGACAATAACAGGTTGGGAATAGGGACGAACAGCCCGGATCATACCTTGGATGTAAATGGAGAAGTTTTGATTTCGGGACATAGTTCCATAGGAAACAATGCTACAATTAATCCCATTGTTCTTGGGTATCCTATAAGCTCTGTCTGGAGTGTTATTGAAACAGTGACGGACAGCCAACTTGCTACAGGTGATGTTACCGGAACGATAAATTATTTGGAATTAAATCCGACATCTATATTGGATAACATCACAATTTCAGCGAACGATAATGCGATCTCAACAGGTTTTGGTAATCAAAATTATGGAGCTGGTTTTTCTATAATAGGTTCTAGTAATGCCGCAATGCATACGGGTCAGGGAACTTTTTTGGGAGATATTATCGGAAATCAATCTATGGCAGGTGCTGGAGAAGATGCTGGCGATGTTAATTCCATAATCGGAGGCAGATTTGTCGCGGTTTCGGAGAATCCAGAATCTGTTAACTCTGCCATTGGGGGCGATTTTAGTGTGGTCTCAATGAATCCGGGAACGCTTGGTTTGGCAATTGGAATGCGGTCCAATATTGTTAATCAAAATTCTATGTCAGTTTCAGAAAGCGTTGCTATATCGGCAGGCACAAGCAATATTACCGGAGCAATTGAAAATAATGTTGGTTTAGTAGTGAATTATATGAATGGTGGAACCATTGCAAACAACACGGGGATATATCTGAACAGCGCTTTTGATGGAGTTGGTGAAAGCAACTGGGGGACAATTACAAATAATACGGGTATTCGCATTGGCGAAACCTCTAATTTGGGCACCATAACAAACAACTACGGAATTTATATTGATGACCAATCAGGCATCGGAAGCTCGCTTTCCTATTCAATTTATTCTGAAGGAGGGAACAACTATTTTGGCGGCAACGTCGGCATCGGAGATTCTACTCCCGCAGCTCTCTTTACTGTAGGAACCGATGATGCTTTCCAAATAAACGCTTTGGGACAGATCACAAGCGGAACATGGAATGGAAATGCGATCGGAGCACAATACGGCGGAACAGGAATTGACACTTCAAGCGCAACAGGAATTGCAACCGTATCAAGCGGAACATGGCAAATAGCGTCAAATCTCGGAGTAACTCTCGGCGGAACGGGAACATCAGCTCAATTTACCCAAGGTTCCATAGTTTTTGCAGGAGCAAATGGAATATATTCTCAAGATAATTCAAACTTCTTCTGGGATGATACAAACAACAGGCTGGGAATAGGAACGAACAGCCCTTCAGTCTTCATGCATGTTATCGGCACGACCGAACAATTGCGGCTGGGTTATGATGCCACGCACTACGGATCATTTGCCGTGGACTCTTCCGGCAATCTGCAGATAAGTTCAAGTACCGGCAATGTGGAACTCGGAACCTCCGGCGATCTGACGCTGGGAAATAGTGTAAATATTGTTGGTGAAGGAGATTTTAAGATCATAGGAGATGCTACATCAAGGACCATAACGATCGGCGATACGACCAAGGATAATGACGACATTGTTGCGATTGATGCTTCAAACTGGTCTGTTTCCGCCGCAGGCCTCATTACCGCCGTGGCTGTTTATTCTGATGCTGTGGGAGTCACTAATCGAGATCTTTATATAGATGATTCAGGTAAAATCGGTTATGTTTCCTCGTCTCTCCGTTATAAAGACAATATATTCGACATGGAGGATATTTCCTGGCTGTATGATTTGAGACCCGTGAATTTCAACTACATAAATGATGAAACTGACAGAAAAATGTACGGATTCATAGCCGAGGAAGTTGATAAAATCAATCCGCTTTTTGTGAGTTACGACTCGGAGGGAAATCCTGAAACGGTTTCCTATTCCGCGTTTGCTCCTGTACTTGTGAAAGCTTTGCAGGATCAAAATCTCAGCATTTCCGGACTTCAGCTTAAAACAGATGAAAGTGTAACGACACTGTCGGACCTCCGCAAGTCGATCGACAGCCAGCTTGAAATTATCAATCAGCAGTTTACCAGCTATGATTCCAAATTTGCCGCTCTGGATTCTGAATGGGACAATCATGAATCGAGAATTTCTGGCACGGAAATGATGCTGGCGGAACTTGAAGCTCAAATAAACGAACTTAGAGCGAACTCTTCCACGGAATTAGCGATGGCAAAAATAGATCTCAATACTCAAGACATCGCGCTCATAAAAATGGTGCTTGGCATAGGCAAGACGGAAAATCTTGAAGACATTGAAATCGCCGGGAAACTGAAAGCGGTAAGCATCGAATCCGGAAAATTAGTGATTGCGATAACAGACGAAAGCGCGAAAACGATCGGAGAGGGCGTGATTGTTGCCGTTAAGATCGACGAAAATGAAGACGGGATTGATGATGAAACTGAAAGCGACGGCAGGAGCATTTTTATTGAAACTTCTGCGATAGGATCCAATTCTAAAGTTTTTGTAACTCCGAAATCGAAAACACAGCAATCGCTCGCAGTTACGGAAATAAAAAATTCCGAAGGTTTTACGGTCTCTGTTGAAAATCCGGTTGAAGAAGATGTTTCTTTTGATTGGGTGATCATCGAGGAAAAATGATCCAGATATGAAATCTAAATCAAGGCTTTAAAGTTTCATTTTTTAAGTTTGATGACTAACCCATGATCAGAATCGTCAACAAAAAAAGATTTGCACTTTTTGTTTCAGTTTTAATCTTGGTTATTTCAGGAATTATTTTTTGTATCTGGAAATATGCGTCGGAAGATCCGAAAGTTCCGAGACGGATATCGATGGAAGAAGCTGGAAAAATAGGAAAAAAAGAAACATATCAGGTCGTGATCAAGATCAACAGGCTAAAGGGAGGGGCGGGAGGCGGTTTGGAAAGAGGCGACGTTATCATGACTGCGGCCGAAGAGAAACAGTGGTCTCAGGCGGAAAAAGACGGATTTCTCATCATCAAGATGAATCTGACGCCGGAACAGGCGGCGCTTTTGATAGAACAAAAAACCGGTCCGCACGATATGGAAGAAAATGAAAAAGAAGAAAAAGTCTTGTCTGAATCCAGTGATAATGGAAGAAGATTCGCTGTTGATCTTGGAAAGATGGCGATAGGAGACAGTGAAGAAAAAGGCAAAGTGATTTTTGACAAGATTTTTGAAACGGAAGATGTCATAGTTGCAAAATAATCGCCGGCAAGTCCGACAGGACCGGCTAAAATTGATAGCCCATCAAGTCAATAGAAATTTGAAATAGAGGGCTCCATAGAGGTCACCACAGGGTACTCTATAGAGACCCCCATGGTACGTTACCTGGTACGTTACTTAAAAAAATGAACATTTCGAAAAGAAAAATCAGAATATTTTTTTTCGCCGCAATGTTTGTCGGTGTTTTTGGCTTTGCAGGCAATTCTCTTGCTGCGGATGTTTTCTATTCCGTCGGGCAGAACACGAATGATCACAAGACGGGAACTCCCACCATGGACATCGCAAGTGGAACAGCGACTTTTTCAACCGCGCAGATCGGAAATATCGGGGTCGGGGATAAAGTCACATACAACACCACTTCAATAGCATACATCTCTTCAAAAATCTCTCAGACGGAATGGAATTTGGTAACCGCGACGGGAACGGCACCCGCGGATGTTACCGGCGCAACTGTGAATTCAATCTCACATACCTTCAGCTCGCTCCAAGGTGCGATAGCCGGAGCTGACGATTTGATCGGGACAGTCGATTTGGTGACAGGGAATTATACGCTCAACATACCTTGCTACCAGGACAGCGGACCGGATACGACGGCAGTAACGATAGATGGTTACACAACAGGTCCAAGCAACTACATTAAAATATACGCACCGTACAATACTTCAACGGAAGTTAATTATACCCAACGGCATCAGGGGAAATGGGGTGCCGAGATGTACAACATAACTGTTTCTTCCGGTGATCCTCTGACGATCAGCGATGAGTATGTGATAATAGATGGACTGCAGATTTACAAGAATCATACTGATGTCGGACCTGCAATTCATATTACCTCTGTTTCAGCAAATAATTCTTTCGAAATAAAAAATAACATCATCAAATCGGATCCCGTCTCTATCAATTGGCAATATGGGATAAGGCTCCATGATGCCGATATTTCTGAAGCAAAAATTTATAACAATATTATTTATGATTTTAACATAAATGGTGGCGGATATGGTGTTGGAATTGACGCCACAGATGCTGTGAATACCTACATATATAACAATACAATACAAAACTGTTACTATGGAATACGCTTAGTTGGCGGATCAGCGATTGCAAAAAACAATATCGTCAAAGATGCGGGAGATGTCAATGCTTATGAGGGAACATTTGCATCAGGAACTGACTACAATGCTACTGATGGGATTGATGACATCGGAACAGGCTCGAACAATAAAATTTCACAAACATTTTTTTTCGTTGATGAATCAAGCGATGATTTCCATCTTTCCCCGACTGATACCGCCGCTAAAAATGCAGGAGTGGATCTTTCTTCCGATCCTTATCTTCCATTTTCGACAGACATCGATGGGCAGGCAAGAGGCATTTGGGACATCGGAGCGGATGAAGCGGCAAACGAGGTTTTCTATTCCGTAGGACAAAATACCGATGACCATAAGACGGGAACTCCAACAGTGACGATTTCCGGAACAACCGTCACATTTTCCGAAGCCCAAACAGCAGCCAACATGGGAGTCGGAGACGTTATTGACTACGACAGTGACAACAAGAAATGCTACATTTCAGGAAAAACTTCAACCACAGTCTGGTCTTGTGTCAGTGCAACAGGAACAAATCCGACTGAAGTCACCGATGCCGCAGTAAATTCCATAACCCATGCCTTTGATTCTCTCTCGGCGGCGGAAGCCGGAGCACCGACGCTTCTTGGAGCCTCCGATCTTACATCGGCAAATGTTGTTCTTAACATTCCTTGCTACTATGACAGCGGACCTGACACTACGGAGGTGACAATCAGCGGATATACCACAGGGCCGAGCAACTACATTAAGATATATGCCCCGCATGACATTTCATCGGAAGTAAATCAGAGTCAGAGGCATCAGGGGAAGTGGGACGAGGAGAAATATAGGATTGAAACAGTATCGCCGAGCCATTTTATTTTTGAAGTGCATGAAAATTACGTGAAATTTGACGGATTGCAGATGAAGCTGCCGGAAGATGATGACGGCGGCCGTGGGATTTTTTTCGATCAGATACCACCAAGAGGGATAGAGGTTGAAGTCAGCAATAATGTTATAAAAGGAACGAATCCCGAAACATACCCTCAGACAGGAATTCATCTGGGGGCATTGTACTCTCCCGGATATGCCAAGATTTACAACAATATAATCTATGATACTGGACAGCTGGCAGGTTCTACGGGTATAAATCACTGGCATAATCCTTGGACTCCTTATGTGTATAATAACACCGTTATAAATTCATATTATGGATACAAGGGATGTGGAGATAATGAGAATGATTTTTGGAGAAACAACATAGCGCAGGACTGTTATGACGGCTTTCGCCTCGACTACGGCTCGTGGGGAAGCGGTTCGGACTACAACATTTCAGATATCGCGGCAGACGCTCCTGGCACACATTCGAAAAACGGCACAAACGTATCTTTTATGGATGCCTCTTCTGATGATTTCCATCTATCTTCTTCAGACACGATTGCCAAGAACACAGGTATGAATTTTTTTTCCGATCCCAAGATTCAGCTCTCAACGGATGTGGACGGGCAAATAAGATCGGAAGCTTGGGATATTGGAGCGGATGAAGCGGCAAATGATGTTTTCTATTCCGTGGGACAGACAACCGATAATCTCATGACAGAGACCCCGACAGTGACGATTTTAAGCGGAATCGCGACTTTTTCTGTGGCTCAAACCGGAAACATCGGAGCGGGAGACAGAGTTACATACGACGCTTCGACTGTAGCTTACATTTCAGGAAAAATTTCCCAAACGGAGTGGACTTTGACCACCGCTATCGGTGGAGTTCCTGCCGATATCACAGATTCAACAGTAGTTTCAATCACAAGGGAATATACCTCTCTTGCTTCTGCGATAGCCGGAGCAACTGATTCAAATCACATAAATAACACGGATATCTTTTTGGCGAACGTGGTTCTCAATATCCCTTGTTACTATGATAGCGGACCAGACACGGCAGCTGTAACAATAGATGGATACACCACAGGGCTAAATAACTATATAAAAATTTATACTCCAAACAATACTTCAGCGGAAGTCAATCAAAATCAGAGACACGAAGGGAAATGGGACGATTCAAAATATAGCTTAGTTGTAACTAGTACGACTATCAGCGACTTTTCGTGCATAGATGTTCGGGATGATGACGTCTATATTGATGGATTGCAATTGCAGAATAATAAGACTGTTTCGGGTGGTGGATTCGGAATCAATCTTAGTTATCACGCCAATACTTATAACATAAAAATTTCTAATAACATCATAAGAGGTCCAGATTCTCTTCCTACTGATGAACATAGGTATGGAATTTTTACCTTGGCTTCCAGTGCAGAAAGAACTTTTAAAGTCTGGAATAACATCATCTATGATTGGGGAAAATTTTCAAACAAGCAAAGAGGCATGTCTTTATATCGAAATGGTAGTATGCATAATACCTATATTTATGCGTATAATAATACGGTTTACAATTCATACATTGGATTTTATACGGGCGAAGGAAATACAATATACTTGAAAAATAACATTTTTTATGACTGTAATATTCCGGTTGATGGCCGTGTTATCGATAATTCTAGTCATAATCTCACAAATTCATCTTTTATGTATTTCTATCATGATGAGGAACATGGAGGAAGTGCTGGCGATAAAGTAGGTCAAACCGTTCAATTTGTTGACGTCCAAAACCGTGATTTCCACCTCTCTTCCACAGATACTGCTGCCAAAAATGCCGGAGTAGATTTGAGTACAGTTCCTAATTTTGCATTTTTAACCGACATAGACGGTCAAACAAGAACAGGCTCATGGGATATAGGTGCGGATGAAACGGAAAACAATGTTTTCTATAGCGTAGGTCAAAATACAAATGATCACAAAACCGGAACTCCTTCTGTGACGATTTCCGGAACAACCGTCACATTTTCCGAAGCCCAAACAGCAGCCAACATGGGAGTCGGAGACGTTATTGACTACGACAGTGACAACAAGAAATGCTACATTTCAGGAAAAACTTCAACCACAGTCTGGTCTTGTGTCAGTGCAACAGGAACAAATCCGACTGAAGTCACCGATGCCGCAGTAAATTCCATAACCCATGCCTTTGATTCTCTCTCGGCGGCGGAAGCCGGAGCACCGACGCTTCTTGGAGCCTCCGATCTTACATCGGCAAATGTTGTTCTTAACATTCCTTGCTACTATGACA
>Ga0208694_1000909_pt1 | contig 40275 bp, 30 predicted proteins | sample AD_UKC078_MetaG_FD_184442 | JGI IMG/M metagenome (GOLD analysis project Ga0208694, IMG submission 184442) | Active sludge microbial communities of municipal wastewater-treating anaerobic digesters from USA - AD_UKC078_MetaG (SPAdes) (version 2) | ecosystem: Engineered > Bioreactor > Anaerobic >...
GGCAACTGAGCTATTTTCGCATAATGTCAATTATTCGCATTGTAACTCAGTTGGTAGAGCATATTTCGTGTCTATTCTCTTGGCAACTGAGCTATTTTCGCAAAAAAGTGGCTGCAAATATAGCAAGTTTTTTTAATCTGACGAAAGCTTAAATCAAAAAAAAGCGGAAAAGAAATCTTTTCCGCTTTTTTTGAAAATCTGCTCTTTAAGCTAAAGAAACAAATAATTCATCTTCTACCTCTTTCAGAATTATTTTGCCTTCACGGGCTAACCAACCAAGAGCCATGTTTAAATCCTTTTCTTTGAGTTTTGTAACTCTCTTAACAGCTTTGACATTTTTTTCGCCTTCTTGCAGCGCATGCCAAATCAATCCGGCATTTTGTCCAATTGTTTCTTTTTTCATCGTTGTTATGTTTAAATGATTTGAAATTTAGTCACTCACGTGATTCGGGCGCAAAGTTAATCAAATATGTTATATAGCACAAATTTAATGAGATTTTTTATCGCATCTTAATCAAAACATGCTTTATAACATATTATTTTGCACTATGTGACATAAAAAGGAAACCTACAGAGAGGCTGTTTCAAAACGAATATTCAACTATCTCGCACCACGGAACACAGAATACAGAGCACAGAATACAGAATACAGAAAGTGAGTGGTTGCTGAGCGGAGTCGAAGCGCAGCAGTTGGGTACTTATGGACGCCTTCCCACTTTATGCCTTGTACTTCTTAACTATTATGCTTGCATTGTGTCCGCCAAAACCGAAAGTATTCGACAAAGCTGCATTCACAATACGTTTTTGTGCTTTATTAAACGTAAAGTTCAGCCTATAATCAATGTCGGGATCATCATCACCCTCTTCATGATTGATGGTTGGCGGAACGATATCATTTGCTACGGCAAGGATGGCTGCAATACCCTCAACTGCGCCCGCCGCACCTAACAAGTGACCAGTCATAGACTTTGTTGAGCTAATATTTAATTTGTATGCATGCTCACCAAAAACCTTGATGATGGCTTTGGCTTCCGACGGATCTCCAACCGGAGTTGCAGTGCCATGTACATTGACATAGTCAATGTCTTCGGGCTTCATACCTGCATCTTTCAAAGCTCTTTCCATAACCAAGGTTGCACCCAAGCCTTCCGGATGAGTGGCAGTAAGGTGATGGGCATCGGCTGACATGCCTCCACCGACAACTTCACAAAGGATGTGGGCACCACGTGCTAAAGCATGTTCCAACTCTTCAAAAACCAAACATCCCGCTCCTTCCCCTATTACAAAGCCGTCGCGACTTGCACTAAAAGGACGGGAAGCTGTTTCAGGACTGTCGTTTCTGGTAGAAATAGCATTCATAGCGTTAAATCCGCCCACCCCACCCGGAGTAATAGAAGCCTCAGCACCTCCTGTGAGTATCACTTTGGCTTTACCCAATCGGATGTAGTTGAATGCATCTATCATTGCATTGGTGGAAGAAGCACAAGCAGAGGCAATTGAATAATTCGGTCCTCTGAATCCGTAAAGAATTGAAATCTGCCCCGCCGCTATATCCGAAATCATTTTCGGAATAAAAAACGGATTAAATTTAGGACCCATTTGTTGATGCTGGTAGTAAAAGCCGATTTCCTGCTCAAAAGTCAAAATACCACCAATTCCCGAAGAAAAGATTACGCCAACCTCATTTTTATCAATGGTATCAAGATCTAACTTACTATTCTCAATAGCTTGACTGGCAGCAGCCATGGCATAATGAGTATAAGGGTCCATCCTCCTGGACTCTTTTTTATCAATATAAAGATTGGGGTCGAAATCTTTTACTTCACAAGCGAATTTCGTCTTGAAAAAGGTGGTATCAAATTTAGTGATCAAGGAAGCACCACTCTTGCCTTTAATAATACTATTCCAGAATTCCGGAATAGTATTACCAAGAGGAGTAATAGCACCTATTCCGGTTACTACAACTCGTTTTAATTCCATAATGTTTTGGGGCAAAAATTATTATAAGCTCTCGATGTATTTAATGGCATCACCAACTGTAGAAATTTTTTCTGCCTGATCTTCAGGTATGGTAACTCCGAATTCTTTTTCGAATTCCATAATCAGTTCAACAGTGTCTAATGAATCTGCGCCTAAATCGTTAGTAAAGCTTGCAGAAGGTACTACTTCCGACTCATCAACGCCTAATTTCTCAACGATAATCGCTTTAACTTTAGCTTGAATTTCTGACATAATTTTGTTTTTTAAGTTGATAAATAAGATTTGTTTTTTAATTTTGCGATGCAAAGTAAATTAAATTTATTGACATTACATCTATTTTGTTGAAATATTTATTAATTTTTGCACAAAAAAGACTATTTTGAGCAAATTATCATTCATTTATGCCGTTTAATATTGCATTATTCGCTTCCGGTTCGGGGTCCAATGTTGAAAATATTGTACGTTACTTTTCTGATAAGCCCGATTTTCATTTTCCGGTTATTATATCCAACAAGTCCGATGCTTTTGTACATCAAAGGGCTAAAACACTGCACATACCATCGTTTACATTCACCAAAGACGATTTCTTTGACGGACATAAAATCCTCACGCTTTTAAAGGAATATCAAGTGGATTTTATAGTGTTAGCCGGCTTTTTACTTAAAATACCTCCCACAATCATCAGTGCTTTTCCCGACAAAATCATCAATATCCATCCTGCCCTGCTGCCGAAATTCGGAGGGAAAGGCATGTATGGTCACCATGTGCATCATGCAGTCATTGAAGCCGGTGAAACGCAATCCGGCATCACCATTCACTATGTCAATGAGCATTATGATGAAGGGAATATCATCTTTCAAGCCGTTTGCGAGGTGCTTCCGGAAGATACGCCGGATACCTTAGCCAACAAAGTACATGCACTGGAATATGAGTATTTCCCCTTAATTATCGAAAAAATTGCAACAACAAGAAAATAATAACAACTTAAGTGCAATTTAGAAGTGCAACACCAGGATATTTTTTTGGAAAAATTTGCAAAGTGAAAAAAACAACGTATATTTGCACCCGCTTAGAGAAGGTGCCATAGCTCAGTTGGTAGAGCAAAGGACTGAAAATCCTTGTGTCCCTCGTTCGATTCGTGGTGGCACCACATTTTTTAAAAAGCGCTTCAAATAAATAATTTGAAGCGCTTTTTTGTGACTCCGAAAGGATTCTAACCTTTAACCTTCTGATCCGTAGTCAGATACTCTATACAGTTGAGCTACGGAGCCTTTTTCTTTTGACAAGTGCAAAAGTAATGCTTTTAAATGTAACATCAAAATGAATGCGGAAATTTATCCAAATTATTCCCCCTGCCAATAATACCTCTAAACTTGACTTGCACTCACATTCACAATATACTGATGTAAATCAATTCGTTGTTTGAGCAATTCTTATTTCAACAAATCTTCAATCGCGAAATTGCATCATGCGACTGAGGTATTTACCAATGATATCAAATTCGATATTAACTATCGTGCCTTTTTTAATTTGGTGAAAATTAGTGAACTCATAAGTATAAGGTATGATGGCCACTTCAAAACTGTTATCTGTGGGGTTGCAGACAGTCAGACTTACCCCGTTGACAGTCACCGACCCCTTATCAACCGTCATGTAGCCACGCCGCGCCATCTCTTTATCGAAAGCATATTCAAACCGGTAATACCAACTGCCGGCAGCTTCTCTCACATCGGTACAGACTGCAGTTTGATCTACGTGACCTTGCACGATGTGTCCGTCTAAACGCCCATTCATTTGCATGCTGCGCTCCAGATTAACCTTAGAACCCACCTCCAACAAACCAAGATTACTGCGCTCCAGGGTTTCTTTGATGGCAGTAACGGTATAGGTCTTGTCGGTTTTCTCTACAACAGTCAGACACACCCCATTGTGCGAAACACTTTGGTCAATTTTCAACTCATCCACAAACGAACACGTCATGGTAATGTGCAGGTTATCCTGCTCTTTGCACAAAGCAGTTACTTGTGCTGCTTCTTCTACTATCCCTGAAAACATATTTCTTATTTACAATTTACTATTTAACAATTTACACCTTGTGCCAAGGATTTAGAGCTCTTCTATAATCACTTTCTTTATTTCTTACAAACTCCACTCGAAACCATCTTTAGTATCCTTCACCTGAAATCCTAAAGCTGTCAATTCGTTGCGGATTTTGTCGGAAGTTGCCCAATCTTTGTTCTTTTTCGCTTCAAGTCGAATATTCAGCAGCAAATCAACGGCTTTACGGTAAGCTTCTATACCTTCGGAAGCCGTTCCGACAGGTTGTAATCCCAGAATATCCTCTATGAAAAGTTTAAATACCGACTGCAACTCATCCAAATCTTCTTGTGAGATGGTCTCTTTTCCATCGTAAACAAGATTGATAATACGCAGACTTTCAAACAGATGCGAAATAACAATCGGCGTATTTAAGTCATCGTTCATAGCCTCCTTACACTTTTCTCGCAAGTTACCGATTTCGATACTTGATTTTTCGCTTGCTTTCAAGTTTTGTAATCGAGCGTACGCTTCCATCAATCGTTCCAAGCCTTTTTCAGAAGCCTCTAAAGCTTCACTGCTAAAGTCAACCGTACTGCGGTAATGTGCTTGCAAAATAAAAAAGCGAATGGTCATCGGACCGAAAGCCTTGGTTAACAAAGCATGCCCGCCTGTAAAAAACTCACCCAAAGTGATGAAATTGCCAAGCGACTTGCCCATTTTCTGCCCATTGATGGTGATCATATTGTTGTGCATCCAATACTTTACCGATTCCTTTCCGAGAGCGGCTTTCGATTGTGCAATTTCACATTCGTGATGCGGAAAAATCAAATCCATTCCGCCTCCGTGTATATCAAATTCTTCTCCTAAATATTTAGTACCCATAGCAGAACATTCTATGTGCCAGCCCGGGAAACCCTCACTCCACGGACTTTTCCAACGCATGATATGTTCCGGAGCTGCTTTCTTCCACAAAGCAAAATCGGTACTTCGACGCTTTTCGCTTTGTCCATCTAAGGCACGTGTGGTTTCCATCATCTCGTCTATATCTCTTCCTGAAAGCTTACCGTAATGATGGTCGCTGTTGTATTTTTCCACATCAAAATATACGGAACCATTGCTTTCATAGGCATAGCCGGCATCCAGAATCTTCTGTGTAAACTCAATCTGCTCCATAATATGCCCGGAGGCGTGTGGTTCTATGCTGGGCGGTAATACATTGAGCATTTCCATGGCTTTGCGGTAACTGTTGTAGTAGTGCTGCGCCACCTCCATAGGTTCCAACTGGTCCAGGCGTGCTTTTTTCGCAATTTTATCTTCACCTTCATCTTCGTCATTTTCAAGATGTCCAACATCCGTTACATTTCTCACATACCTTACCTTATACCCTAAGTACTTCAGATACCTGAAGAGAATATCGAAAGTGATGGCAGGACGCGCATGTCCTAAATGGGGGTCGCCGTACACGGTCGGACCGCAAACGTACATCCCCACATTCGGTTCGTGAATAGGAATAAACCGTTCTTTCTTACGCGTCAATGTATTATAAATATGTAATTGATGTTCCATATGATTTAAAATAATGTACCTATATCACTTGATCTGATTTTCCCTAAATGTTTGTATGCCAGTTCGGTTACCTCCCTACCCCTGGGCGTTCTTTTCATGAATCCTTCTTTAATCAGGAAAGGTTCATATACCTCTTCTATGGTACCCGGATCTTCACTCAAAGCCGTTGCAATGGTGTTCAAGCCCACCGGTCCGCCACTAAACTTCTCAATGATGGTTGTCAGGATTTTATTATCAATTTCATCCAAACCGAACTTATCGATGTTCAATGCTTCAAGGGCGTATTGTGAGATTTTTAAATCGATGTGCCCGTCGCCCTTTACCTGTGCAAAATCGCGCACACGCCGGAGCAGAGCATTGGCAATACGCGGAGTGCCACGACTTCTGCCTGCAATTTCTTTGGCTGCATCCTCTGCAATGGGAATATCCAATAAACTTGCAGAACGTTTGACGATACCGGTAATCACTTTTGCATCATAATACTCAAAATGACAATTGATGCCGAATCGGGCGCGTAATGGAGCTGTCAGTAAGCCACTACGCGTGGTAGCTCCGATCAAGGTGAACGGGTTTAACTCCAACTGGATCGAACGGGCAGAAGGACCTTTATCAATCATGATATCAATGCGGTAATCCTCCATCGCGGAATAAAGATACTCTTCCACAATCGGACTGAGGCGGTGAATCTCATCAATAAACAAGACATCATTGGTTTCCAAACTGGTTAGTAAGCCCGCTAAATCACCGGGCTTATCCAGCACGGGACCGGACGTAATTTTGAGTCCTACATTTAACTCATTGGCGATGATGTACGAAAGGGTCGTTTTGCCCAAACCCGGAGGTCCGTGCAATAATACATGATCCAGCGACTCCCCACGCATGCGGGCAGCCTGTACAAAAATCTTCAAGTTATCTACAATCTTGTTTTGTCCCCTGAAATCATCAAAAATCTCAGGCCTCAAGGTAGACTCGAATTCCCTTTCTATGTTGTTGTTACGTATGTCGAAATTGTCCTTCATATCTTTAATAAAACGGTATATGAACCATCTTTATAGAAATAAATGCCCTGAAAGTCGTTCTTATTAATTCGTTATCGTTTTAAACATTTCTTCTAAAGCCATATCCTCCGACTCACCCATCACTAATTTGGTGTCCGCTGCAATCTCTCCTTTATTGATGATGATAACCCTGTTGCATAAAGCTTTGACTTCCTGTAAGATGTGCGTACTCAGCATGACGGTTTTGTCTTGCCCAACTCCCTTAATCAGTGCTCTGATATCTTCCAATTGATTGGGGTCTAAGCCCGTAGTCGGCTCATCCAATATCAACACTTTCGGGTCAGGTAATAATGCCTGAGCCAATCCGACACGTTGCTTATAACCCTTCGACAACTGCTTGATTTTTTTATGCACCTCCGGTGAAAGCCCTACCCGCTCAATCATTTCTTCAATCAAAGCTTTCCTTCCCGATTTGATGCCATATATCCCTGCTATAAAATCAAGATATTCCCGCACATACATCTCCGGATATAGCGGGTTGTTCTCCGGCAAATAACCTATTAGAGCATTGGTCTGCGTACGATTTTCCTTTACTTCCAATCCGCAAATGCGCACCGAGCCTACTTCATATGCTAAATTACCGGTCAGGATGCGCATGGTGGTTGTTTTACCGGCACCGTTCGGACCCAAAAAGCCGACAATCTCTCCTGCGCCTATATCAAAACTGATATTGTTCAGCACAAGCTGCTTTTCTATTTTTCTGGTCAAACCGGCAATCTGGATAGACATATGGAAGATTGAATGATGGTTGAAACTTGCAAAAATACGAAATTGCAGGCTAAATTAAAAATCTCAAAATCAGCACACCAAGCCGTCTAACAAAGCAATATAAATATCTATGGCATCTTCTAATTCTTTGAGATATATAAATTCGTTTGCTGTATGCGAACGGGCAGAATCACCGGGACCGATTTTCACGCTGGGGAATGGCATCACAGACTGATCCGAAAGCGTGGGAGAACCGAAAAGCTTACGCTTCAAAGACATGGCTCTTTCTACAAAAGGATGATCCAAAGGTGTAGCTGATGAACCCAAATGTGTCGAACGGGGTGAAATCGTACATTTTACGTTTTGCACTACAACATCTAAAATTTCCTCATTGGAATACTTCTCGTTGGAGCGAATGTCAACAACGAAATTGCAGCGATCGGGCACAACATTGTGTTGCGTGCCGGCTTCAATTTGTGTCACTGTCATTTTTACCGGACCAAGAAATTCTGACTGCTCAGGAAATTCGTAACTTTCAAACCAGGCAATATCTTCCATGGCTTTATAAATCGCGTTTTCACCCTCATTGCGAGCTGCATGCCCTGCTTTACCGTAACTCACACAATCCAGCACCATCAACCCTTTCTCTGCCACTGCGGCATGCATGCCGGTCGGCTCACCTACAATAGCAAAATCAATCCGGGGTAGTTCTTCTAACAAACTTTTCATTCCTTTTTCACCGGAAATTTCTTCTTCTGCTGCAGCTGCATATATCAAATTATAAGACTGTTTCTTTTTGGTTAAATAGAAAAAAACCTGCAATAAAGTTACTACGGAAGCGCCGGCATCATTACTACCCAAACCGAACAACCTGCCATTATCCACCACCGGTAAAAGGGGGTTATAAGACCAGCCTGCCACCGGCTTCACCGTATCTATATGCGAACAAAGCATGATGGTCGGCAACTCCGGATTGAAGTCCGGACTCATCAGCCAAATATTATTGTCCTTGCGATGCGCTGTGTAACCCTGCAATTCAACATAACGCTCCAGCATATCTGCTACTCTCTTTTCTTCTTTACTGAATGAAGGAATATTAATCATATTCTTCAGCAGAATGCTCGCCTCTTGTTTGTAGTCTTCGTACATTTTGTCCTTTATTTAATCAATTTCTGCTTTTTCATCCAAACTTGCAACCTATTAGGCCATTCATCTGCTTCAGGATTTTTCGGTCGCATACCGAAACCATGACCGCCCTCGGGAAAAGAATACAATTCAACCGGTATTTTTTTAGATTTTAAAGCTTCTACGAACATCAGGCTATTCTGAATAGGAACGACTTTATCATCTTCGGCATGAAACAAAAATGCAGGCGGAGTTTTAGCACTTACCTGTAATTCACAAGAATACAGTTTTATTAAATCCTCATCAGGATTTTGACCCAACAGATTTTGACAAGAACCCCGATGCACCATTCCTTTTTGCATAGAAATAACCGGATACCCTAAAATGGCAAAATCCGGACGGTTGTTTTTAGCCTTTAAATGCGTTGCTGCCGTTGCCGCCAAATGCCCTCCGGCAGAAAATCCCATGATGCCTATTTTCTTTTTGTTGATGCCCCATGTTTTGGCTTGTTTATGAATGATTTCCAAAGCAGTTTTTACATCCTTCAATGGTATGTCATGATGGCCGTTAGGCATGCGATAATATAAGACAAAAGCATTGACCCCAAGCGTATTAAACCACTTGGCTATTTCTTCTCCTTCTTTTACAAAAGCAACACCGGCATACCCGCCTCCCGGACAAATCAACACGGCTGTTCCGTTATTTGATGCTTTAGGAGCAAAATAACTATACATGCGAGCTTCAGAAATTTTAGTCAAAAATTCAGGATCCCGTAAAGTTTCATCTTCAGTAATTTCATTAGATTCTGAAGCGCCATTTGGGTAAAGTGCTATTTTTTCCTGAGCAATACCCATTTGTAACCCTAAAATGATTAATCCTGCAATAAATAATTTCCTTTTCATACGTTTAAATTTTATTTTTTAGTTGTTATATCATTACCATAGTTCCACTTTCTTTATCAATTAAATCGGCGCGTGTTATCACTACCTGCTTTACGCCGGCTTTCAACGCATCAAAAGCATTTTCCAATTTGGGTATCATCCCTCCCTGAATGATGCCTGACTGTACATATTCTTCAAAAAGAGCAGGCGTTAAAGTCGCAATCACACTGTCTTCATCCTTTCCATCTTTCAGCACGCCTTTTTTCTCAAAGCAATACATCAATTTGACATCAAAGTATTTCGATAAAGCCTTGGCTGCTTCTCCGGCAATGGTATCGGCATTGGTATTCAGCATATTGCCGGCTTTATCGTGGGTTAAAGGAGCCAATACAGGCACAATATTTTTTCCTATCAAGTCGGCTAAAATATGTGCATCCACTTCCTTGACATCACCCACATAGCCATAATCCACTTCCTTTACCGGTCGTTTTTCCGAACGCATGTAGTTCAAATCGGCACCGGTCAAACCCATGGCATTGATGCCTAAAGCCTGCAAACCCGCTACAATTTGTTTGTTCACCAAGCCACCATACACCATGGTCACCACCTGCAACATAGCAGTGTCGGTAATGCGCCGCCCGTCCACCATTTTGCTTTCAATACCTAAGCGGGAAGCGATGGTTGTAGCAGAACGACCGCCACCGTGAACCAATACTTTATGTCCCTTGATGTGAGTAAAATCCTGAAGCAACTGTTGCAAAGAATCTGCTTCTTCCACAATTTTACCGCCTACTTTGACAATGGTCAATTTTTCCATCTTAAAACTGAATTAAGGTGTGAATATCTGCTAAATTTTCCATATCAACCAACTTTTGCCGGCCGTTCAAAAACTCCAACTCAAGCATAAAGCTTGCATATATCTCTTTGGGATTAAATTTTTTAATCAGCTTCAAAGCCGCATGGGCACTACCACCCGTCGCTAACAAATCATCGTGCAACAAAACGATTTCTCCCTTATCAATGGCATCCTTATGTATCTCTAAGGAGTCGTGACCGTATTCTAATTCATAAGAATAGCTGTAAGTCTCAGCAGGTAATTTACCCGGTTTGCGCAACAACACAAAACCGGCATTGAGCTTATATGCCAAAATACTTCCCAATACAAAACCGCGACTTTCAACGCCCACCACCTTGGTGATACCTTTGTCTTTGTAATATTCATATAAAGTGTCTGCCAAAAAACGAAGCACCTCAGGTTTTTTTATGGCGGTGGTAATGTCTTTAAACATCACACCGGGCTTTGGAAAATCCGGTACGTTGCGGATGGATGCAATAACTTTTTCTATATTCATTTTTTATTGTTCTATTATTTTTTTGATAACCCATTGTGCCGAAATTTCACGATTTGCCGCTTCGGGGATGACGATGGATTGCGGACTTTCAATTACATCATCCGTAACAATCATATTGCGGCGTACAGGTAAGCAATGCATAAAATAAGCATTTCTGGTAACGGCCATTTGTCGTGCGCTTACTGTCCAGCTTCGGTCAGTACTTAAAATCTTTCCATAATTCGGATCTTGATAGGCAGCCCAGCTTTTGGCATATATAAAATCAGCATTCTCAAAGGCCTTCATCTGGTCGTATTCAACCCGGGCACCGCGCACAAATTCATCTGCCAACTCATATCCTTTGGGATGGGTAATGACAAAATCCACATCCGCTTCATTCATAAAATCGGCGAAAGAATTGGGAACAGCCTGCGGCAAAGCACGCGGATGAGGCGCCCATGTCAGCACCACCTTGGGGCGCTTTGTCTTTTTATATTCCTCTATGGTGATTAAATCGGCAAAAGCCTGCAAAGGATGTCCGGTTGCCGCTTCCATACTGAAAACCGGTTTGCCGGAATGTTTGATAAACTGATTGATGATGGTTTCATTGTAATCATATGCTTTGTCCTCAAACTGCGCAAAAGCCCTCACGCCAATCACATCACAATAACAACCCATCACCGGGATAGCTTCCAGAATGTGCTCCGGCTTATCGCCGTCCATGATAACGCCTCTCTCTGTCTCTAACTTCCAGGCCCCCTGGTTGATATCCAATACAATGGTATTCATTCCCAGGTTCATCCCCGCCTTTTGGGTGCTCAGGCGCGTCCTCAGACTGGAATTGAAAAACACCATCAAGAGCGTTTTATTTTCACCCAAATGTTTGTAAGCAAATTTGCTTTTCTTGATTTCTAATGCCTCCTTCACTGCTTGCTGCAAGTTTCCGAGGTCTTTGACATTGGTAAAATGTTTCATCTTAAATTTCAAATTCTATTATATTAATTTGCCAAAAACAATATTGTTTAATTCCCTCACCATCCACCATCCACTATTCACCATTCACCATCCACTCACTTCGGCTGCATCACCACCAATGGCACCAACATCTCTTCCAAAGAAATACCGCCATGCTGAAATGTGTTTCTGTAATAGCCTACATAATAATTGTAATTATTGGGATATGCGAAAAAATCTTCATTACCCGCAAATATATAAGTCGTACTCACATTGGGAGATGGTAAGCCTACCTCCTGAGGGTCAGTTATTTCAAACACCTCCTTCTGATTATAACTCAAATTTTTACCTAATTTATAGCGCAAATTTACATTGGTATTCCTGTCACCTATCACCTTGATGGGATTTTTCACCTGAATGGTACCGTGGTCGGTGGTCAGGATGACCTTGTATCCCCTTTTAGCAATGGCTTTCAACAGCTCCAAAGTTCCCGAGTGCCTGAACCACGAAAGGGTGAGCGAGCGATATGCATTTTCATCATTGGCTAATTCACGCATCATTTTAGATTCAGTACGGGAATGCGAAAGCATGTCGATAAAGTTCAACACACAAATGTTCAAATCATTAATGTCAAGTTGAGGCAATCTTTCTATCATTCTTTCACAATAAGACGACTCGTTGATTTTATTATAAGAGAAACTGTAGTTTTTCCTAAACCGCTGAAACTGAGTTTCAATCAAATCTTTCTCATTCAAATTTTTACCCTCTTCCTCTTCCTCGTCTATCCATAAATCCGGAAACATCTGCTGGATCTGCAGAGGCATCAATCCGGAGAAGATGGCATTGCGGGCATATTGCGTTGCTGTGGGCAAAATACTTGAATACATACTTTCCTCAGAAAAGGTATAAAACTCGCTCAGCATTTCACGGATGATTTTCCATTGGTCGTATCTGAAATTGTCAATCAGCACGAAAAAGACCTTTTCACCTGCATCCAACAATGGAAAAACCTTGGTCTTGAATATATCCGGACTTAACAAAGGTCTGTATTCAGGATATTTAAACCAATCTATATAATGCCTTTTAATAAACTTATTGAAAGTGCTGTTGGCTTCCGTCTTTTGCATCTTCAACATTTCATCCATACCACTATCCGTCTCTGAAAGCTCTAACTCCCAATACACCAACTTCTTATAAACCTCCACCCAGTCCTCGTATAACAGAGAGTCATTGATCTGCATACCGATTCGTCCAAACTCAGAACGATAGGATGAGGCAGTGTGTTCCGTCTGAATTTCTCTTCTATGGATGTTTTTTTTCAGGGTCATCAAAATCTGGCTGGGATTCACCGGCTTGGTCAGGTAATCGGCAATCTTACTGCCGATAGCCATATTCATGATGTTTTCCTCTTCACTTTTGGTTATCATCACCAAAGGCACATTCGGATGGATTTCCTTGATCAAAGGGATGGTCTCCAATCCACTCAAACCCGGCATATTTTCATCTAAAAAGATGATGTCAAAGCTTTCCTTTTTACACAGGTCAACCGCATCCTTCCCATTAGATGCCGTAACAACCTCATAGCCCTTTTCTTCCAAAAAAAGCACATACACCTTCAGTAGATCTATTTCATCATCCGCCCATAAAATTCTGTCTTTTCTCATCTTATCTTGTATTTTATCTTGTTCTGTATTTTAATCTTCTGTTTCCTCTTCTGACTCGGATTCCATTTCAGCCTTGTATGTCAAATAATCTTCAATTGTAAATCCTGACCTTGTCAATGCAAAATTATGTTCCGAAATCACCAAAGGGAAAACCTGCAGTTGCTGCATCAATTTATTTATTTCTTCATCTTCGGACACTGCCGACAGATACCAGGCTGCATCTTCATAATCGTCGAACTCATATACCGACAAAGCATTTCTGGAAGCATCAATTTTACTGATGTTCAACTCAAAATCTTTCAGCAGGAACTTAGAAAAGTTGAATATTGCCAACTGAAACTGCAAATCGTACAATGCTTCTTCCGGTTGGGGTGAAATCAGTACGATACGGTGCAAGGCCTCCCTGTCGGGTTTGAATGACAAGCCAACATCCCCTTCTTCTGCTTCATCTATGCCCATATCAACTTCACGGCGCGCGAGGATAGAACCGTGTGTTGTGCCATGCTGTGCTTCCCTCCCCTGCATCAGCAAAGCAATGATATCTTTGGAAATACTGCTCACATCACTTTCGGGATAACTTTCAATTAATTGACTTAAAATCTCCTCAAAAATATCCTGATCCTGGGTTTTCCCAATGCTGAGGGCTTTCAAAAAGAGAAACTTCGGCATCAGGGGACTCAAGGGATATTGTTGAGAAATCTCATCAACCATATGGAGAACTTTCGGGAACTCATTCCGGTTGAAAGCCTCGTAAACCATCCTGTACAGAGAATCCTGTTCTTCGAACATCCGCTGCTTGGTCTCTATGAAACCCGGCTGACTCAGCAACTCCGCGTATTGCGCGTCAGGATAATTTTCAATCAGTCTCATGCGATACTGTTCTGCTTCTGCTTCTTGACCAAGCTTTATCAATATGAGATAAGATTGATACAAAGCATCAGGCACCAATGCATAATTTGGAAAACGCTCCATATATTCATCGAAAGTCTTTAGAGACAAGGAATAATCTTCAAGCTTATCCTTATAGATCTTTCCCATACTGAACAATGCCTCCGACCAAAGCAAATTGGAATGCTCTATTTGTTCTTCAGTCTCAGGTATTTGTCTTAGATAAAATTCCGGGTTCTTTTCATCAGGAATATCTTCTTCCTGTTGCATGGCTATTTTTTCCAAGGGATTGCCATCCTCGTCCAATAAAACTGAATCGCCCGGTATCACATCCACCGAGTCTTGAACAGAGGCAAGATCTTCTTCAAACAATACCGCTGTCTTGTTGGCACGTCTCCAGTTATCTTCTAATTTACGCCTTCCCCAGCGTGACTGGAATTCAGTCTGCCCGCTTCTTACCAAACTCGGATTATAGAAATACCATGCCCCCTGAAGATTACCGCCAATGACTTGGGGTCCGGTCTGTCCCGCCATCGCCTGATTTTCTTCCCGCCGAAGCTGCATCTTCTCCTCTTTCTCAGCTGCCAATTTTTCTTCCAATTCTTTTTGAGCGATGTATGCCTGTATGCTTTTTAGTCTTTCTTCCGGCGATTTGGCTGATAACCTTTGCAGACTATCTTGCAGCATCACAATTTCATGTTGCACCACCAATTCGGCAAGCACACTTGCTCTTTTTTCTACGCGAGGATAATCGGAGAATTCTACCGAAAGAATTTTAGATGCTTCGTCGTAACAAGGCTGTGCTTCAACGTATTGCTGTTTCGTAAAATATAAATCGGCCATATCAACCAACACCATCGCCTTATCCATGCCGTTGCGGGTACTGTTTTCCACTGCTTTTTCATAATAACTCAAAGCTTGCAAAGTATCCTTTTCATGCAAATATGTCTTGCCAAGCGCATAGTAAACTTGATCCAAATAATCCCTGTTGTTGAAGTTGCGTGCCATACGCTTTAATTCCCGGCGCGTGTCCTTCATGTTTCCCAAAAACAAACTTGCCCGATTGATCCTGGCATTAAAAGCCATGGCATAGGGCGGACTTTTCTTGAGCAAGGATGAGTAAGTATCATAGGCTTTCTTTTTATCACCGGTATGTTGATAGAGTTGAGCCAACAAAAAAGAAAACCTTCTTTTCAAATTTTTATCCTTTTCCTTTTCGTATGCCATTTCCAAAAAAGGAATGGCTTCCCGGTATTGTTTCTTTTTCAACAACAAATCGGCTTGAAAAGCTGTGTACAACGCCACATTATCACCTTGCAGTTTTTTGGGATCTAATTTTTGCATCATCTCCTCTGCTTCATAAATCCATCCCATTTCGGCATAAGAGCGAATCACCCACAACTGACAAGTCATGACAAGGTCTTCATTTTCCTTAAAATGACGGGCAATATAATTGAAAGTACCAACCGCACCCAAAAAATCAGCCTTGTGAAATTCAGCCTTTGCCAATAGCAACCATACTTCATGCATAAAAGGATTGTATTCTTCCTTAGACATGTATTCCCTGTAATTCTTTCGTGAAGTCCTTCTGCGACTGTATTTCGGTTTCGTTTTGATTGAGCGGGTTTTAATGGCTTTGCGGCACTTTTCAATGGTGCGATCTAACTGTCCCTTACCGGCAGAAGCATTCTCATGTTTGCTGATGGGATACATCGGAATGACCTGTCCAAAATCATCCTGGCCTGCCAATGTGATGGCTTTCAAGGCTTCATCATAGCTTGCTTTCCCGTTGAAATGAACATTATAACGTGTGTTAAGGGACTGAACAGCCCGGGTAACCCGGGTGTTCTTGTTCATGGAACAACCGGAAACAAACAGCAGCGCAAGCAAGCAGAAAATATTGAACGATTGAGACTTCAAAACAAAGATGATAAATAAGATGACAACCGGTATAAACAGGAATTTTAATGCTCTCTATACAAAAACTGAATTATAGCTTTTCTATTGTATTTTAACCTACAAAAATAGCTAATTTCAACTATAATTGAGTAATTTTGTGCGGATTTAAATTCGAGGCGGTGCCTGGTGCGGGGTGCGGGTTCCGCGTTCCGGGGTGCGAGGTCGTTGAATATTTGTTTTGGGGCAGTTCCTTGGGTACTTGCAAAACCATTGGTTTCTGTGTTTTTTCATCAAAAAATTATGTGGGCTTTATTAACTTCATTGGTCGTATTTGGGTTATTATTGATGCTGTTCACTTACCTGAACAGAAAAAGAAAACCCAACGAAGAAGTAAAAGAAAATATTAAGACAGATGACGAGTGCTGTGGCGCACACGAGGTTTGTGAACGAGATTCCTTGCTGAGCTCCAACTTTGAAGTCATTTATTATGATGATGAAGAACTTGATGAACTTGCAGGGATCAACCCCACAGCTTATACGGAAGAACAACAAGAGCAAATTGCCTATGTATTTTATACCTTAAAGGAGAGTGATGTAGCGGGGTGGCTGCGTAGTTTGCAACTGCGGAATATCCTGTTGCCCGATGAAATTAGGGAGGAGGCGCTGATGATTGTGCGGGAAAGAAGGAATATAAGCAGCCCCCTCTAAATCTCCCCCAAGGGGGTGACTGGAGGTGGAAATAGGATCCACGGCAGTGTCTTATAAGTGCCCAACTGCTGCGTTACTTTCAATGTTCGGGCTCAGTCACATACTTCATCGAAAGAGTAGCACACGGATGATGCAGATTGAGCGGATTTACACAGATCAAGCGAAGCGGGCGCAGTCTTGATTTTTTTTGCTTTGATCAAGACAAAAAAATGAAGAATGATAATTATTTTCAACGAATATCCCCTCCTATTCCATTTCCTCAGAGGCCACTTGTCTCTTTCTGAATAAATATATCAACAACAATACTGCAATCAAACTCACTATTCCAATCAGATAAGTGTCTGATTTACCAATATTTTCAACATCAAAAGTGCTTCCTTCTCCTTTGAAATAATAAAAGAGTACAGCAACGGCATTGTTGGCGAAATGTGCGATGATGGGGACCCACATGTTTTTGGTCCACACCAGCAAATACCCCAAAAAAGCTCCCATCAGCACGCGGGGAATAAAACCATAAAACTGAAAATGAATGGTGCTGAAAATGATGGCCGTAATCCAAACTGCCGCGTGTGATTTAAGATTGATTCGTAATACCTGCTGAATAATCCCCCGGAAAAAGAGTTCTTCACCGACTGCCGGTACGATGGCTATCAATCCGATATTTACCAATAATCCACCTACACTGTCCACATCCAACATCCTGACTGTTAAATCTTCCGCCTTTTTTTCCATATCGACTAAATAATTCTCTAACCAGGAAAGAGAGTCGGGAAACGGAATGGCATGATTCAACTCACCTAACAAGTTGATGGCGGGAATAGCAACCAACATAATGATGACAGCAAACAGAACATATTCTCCTGAAGGGTTGCGGTTTATCCGAAGATAGCCCAATGGTTCTTCACTCCAAAGGTATGCTAAAATAAAGGGCGGTATAACAAACATCCCCAATGACTGAAAAAACTGAGCTAACTTTAAGGCTTTGATATCGGAAAAATCTCCCTTGGTAATCCATACTGACAACAAGGAAAAAACCAGCATAAAAAACAAAGCGACAGCCGTTAGCTGAATAATCCTTGATCCTGTTTTGGAATGACTGAAAGCACCTTTAATCTTCATGTGATAGAAAGTGTTATTATAATTAAAAAAACTCCTGTCATCAAGAAGACAACAGAAGTTTAGTTTCTAATCTGACAGGGCGTTAAGCTTTAGGTTTAGCCTCTTTAACTACCATGGCACGGCCGTCCAATTCTGCTCCGTTTAACTCTTCAATAGCTTTTAAAGCTCCTGCATCATCCATCTCAACGAAAGCAAAACCTTTCGATTTGTTTGTTTCACGGTCCTTGATTATTTTACACGAAATCACTTCGCCATATTCGGCCATAACTCCTTGTAAATCATTTTCACGGACTCTGTAACTTAAGTTACCTACGTAAATGTTCATAGAAAAAAATAAAAAAATGAATAAAATAAACCTTTTAAGAACAGCATAAACGAAAGTGTTGGGTTAAAACAAAGCCTGCCGCCTAAAAGGAGAGGAGTCCGCTATAACCTATGCGACTGATTTACGCATGATTCTCAGGCGCAAAGGAAAACAAATTATTTTACGTGTGCAAAATTTTTGTAAAATATTTTAAATGGGACTGTCTCAAAACAAGTATTCAACTACCCCGCACCCAGGAACTCGCACCCAGGAACACGGAACACGGAACTCGAAAACAATTAGGTGCTAATAAAGTACCGACAGAAGCTTCACTATTTTGGTCGTACCTGCCCTTCCCCTTTGACAATCCACTTGTAAGAGCAAAGTTCCTCCAATGCCATGGGACCACGGGCATGCATTTTCTGCGTACTGATGCCAATTTCGGCTCCCAATCCAAATTGTGCCCCATCCGTAAAGGCTGTTGAAACATTGGTATAAACACAAGCAGCATCCACCATTTTATCAAAAAGCGCAATATTTTGCTCATTTTCACTGATGATGCATTCGCTGTGTTTGGAGCTGTACTGAGAAATATGTTCTATAGCTCCTTCAATGGACGAAACTGTTTTTACCGACATTTTATAGTCTAAAAATTCGATACCGTAACTTGAAGCTTGTGCCCGTTCCAAAAAGGGATATTTATCACGCAACACCTGAAAAGCCGGTTCGTCAGCATAAATGATGACTTTCTTTTCAGCCAACTGCTCACACAAGACAGGAAGATCTGACAATCTATCCTGATGGATCACCAGGCAATCTAAGGCATTGCAAACGCTGACTCTCCTTGTCTTGGCATTGAAAATAACAGACTTGCCCTTTTTTATATCTGCGTAAGCATCATAGTAGGTATGACAAATACCGGCACCGGTTTCGATGACAGGAATTTTTGAATGATTGCGCACATAATCAATCAGTCCTTTTCCGCCACGCGGGATGATCACATCTACATAGCCGACTGCATCCATCAAATCAGCTGTAGCTTCTCTCCCGGCAGGCAATAAAATTACAATATTATGATCTAAACCATGTTTTTTCAATACAGATTGTATCAATGTAACAATGGCTGTATTGGAATGATGGGCATCGGTACCACCTTTTAACACACAGGCATTCCCGGATTTAAAACACAAAGAAAATACGTCGAAACTAACATTGGGGCGAGCTTCATAGATAATGCCTATCACTCCAAAGGGTACACTGACCTTGGAAATTCTCATGCCATTGGGACGCTTGGTTTTCATCAAAACTTTTCCAAGCGGAGACGGTAAGCTTGCCACATTACGTATGTCGGAAGCAATGCCTTCTATTCTTTCTTTGGTTAAAAGCAGCCGGTCATACAAAGGATTTGACGGATCCATCAATGCCAGATCTTTCGCATTTTCGTACAAGATGTGCTCAGACTGCACAACAGCTTCCTGCGCTATTTCATTCAATACTGCATTGATGGTGCTGTCATCCACCAAATTTAAAGTACGTGAAGCATGCAATGCGCTTAATTTCCAACTCATAATTTATAATTTAAAAATTTGATTCCTATTAAAATTACATAGGAAGCTTGATTGATACACATTACGTTAATATCTCGGGGCTGTCTCGAAACAAATATTCAACCATTTCAGAACACAGAACACAGAATACAGAACACAGAGCACAGAACACGGGATACAGAACACGGAACACGGAACTCAGAACACGGAACCCGCACCTCGGAACTCGGAACCCGCACCCCGGACCCCGTAACCCGGAACATCAAAAGCAACAATGATGATCATTCCAAATACAAATAATCATAATGCACAATGGGTTTTTGATTCTTCAATCCAATCAGTTCTCGGGCTTTGGAACTGCTATACTGCACCTTGCCTATGCCTAAATTCTTTCCCTTCTCATCCACAATTTTCACTATATCGTCTTTTTCAAATTCTCCCGCAATCGATGTCACCCCAACGGGAAGCAGACTAACGGCTTTATCTCCCATCAAAGCCTTTGCAGCATTGGCATTTACGAAAATTTTTCCCTTTACAAAATCCTCACTGTGCGCAATCCATTTTTTCACAGAAGAGACGGAATCCTTCGAGGCAACAAAATGAGTACAAACCACATCATCTTTTTTATCCATCAAACGAGTCAGGATGTTTTTTTGCTTGCCGTTGGCAATATAAACCTCAATACCTTCGTCGGCAATTTTTCGGGCAATGGCAGCTTTGGTGGTCATGCCTCCCCGCCCAAAAGCCGATTTGGAAGTCCGAATAAACTCTGCAATATTATCTTTTTTATGAATTTTTCCGATCACTTCAGACTCCGGGTCAGCGGGAGATCCTTTGTAAATACCATCTACATTACTCAATATAATAAGCGCTTCCATGCCCATCATGGAGGCAATCAAACCCGACAATTCATCGTTGTCTGTAAACATCAGCTCCGAAATGGACACCGTATCATTTTCATTCACAATGGGAAGCACCTGATTATCAAGCATCACCCGCATACAATTGCGCTGGTTTAAATAATGCCGGCGACTGCTGAAATTTTCTTTCATCGTCAAAACCTGCCCGACCGTAATGCCATGTTTCTTAAACATATCCCAATAATGATTGATCAGTCTTGCCTGACCAACAGCCGAAAAGAGTTGCCGCTGGTCTACCACATCCATCTTCCTGGATACATTTAAAATGCTTCTGCCGGAAGCTACGGCACCGGAAGAAATCAAAACAATCTCAATTCCTTTTTTATAAAGCACTGCAATTTGATCCACCAAATTCGACAAACTGTCGGTGTCGATGGTACCATCAGCTTTAGTCAGGACATTGCTTCCGATTTTTATGGCTATCTTCTTATATTTCATAATATTGCCATCTTTTACTCATTATAAATTATATGCAATAAGGTCGTGCCCACTGCAAACAGTGTTTCTTTGCTGATGTTCCTCATGTCGTCATTGACTGTATGCCAATAATCTCCAAAGCCATGGACAGAACGTGGATCATATTGGATAATATTGGCGCTGGGAATACCGGCTATTTTGTTGACATACAGATGGTCATCAGTAATGACACCTCCTCTGGCATTGATAAAATACTTATCAAAGCCCAGATTTTGGGCAGTATTCCAGATTTTATCCACTACAAAGCGGGCATGTGTGTCAGATATCTGTTCACGGTAAAATTTAGCATCTTTCGCTCCCACCATATCCAATAAAATTCCATATCTAGGATTATAAGGCTTTACATGGAGGTTCTTTGCCCAATATTGAGATCCAAGGCACCAGGAATCAGCTACATAGGTATGATGATTTTCCGGTGCACCATAATCTTCTGCATCAAAAAATATAATATCAACACCTACCTGAGGAGAATCAAGACCGATTTGTCGGGCTATTTCCAATAATACACCAACTCCGCTGGCTCCGTCATTCGCACCCAATACAGCCTGATGAAAATTTTTCGGGTCCGGATCATGATCGGACCAAGGACGAGAGTCCCAGTGCGCAAAAAGTAAAATCCTATTCGTTTTTTCAGGGGAAAAAGATGCAATAATATTGTGAGCATCCAATTTATCTCCGTTAAAAGCAGTCAATTTTACCTTTTGATTGATAATGGTCGCACCAAATCTCTGTAAAGTAGTCACCAAATAATCGGCACAATGACGATGGGCGGCTGTGTTTGGTACCCTGGGACCAAAATCCACCTGTTTTTGGATATACCCATAAGCTGAATCGGACGAAAACACGGGCACTTCCGTCACCGATTCATTTGAAGCAGTGGATTGAGCTGAATTTTTACAGGCACACATCAGAGTGATGCATAGTAATACAAAAATATTCCTTATCATTGCAAAATTATTCACCGAACAAAGATACTGCTTTTTGCAGAATTTTATTATTAGCATTTTTTTAGTTGAAAGAACAAAATTTGAATATCGAATCGATAAAGCTGTTATAAAACATGTTTTTTGATTTGTTTTGAAGCTAAATTCAGTCTTTCTTTGCAAGTGTTAACTAAACAACACAATCTTTTTTACGGCCTTAAAGGAAACTAATGCCTGCTATAGGGCGAGACTTTACAAGAAGTCTCGCTTTGTTGTTTTTAGCATAAAGCCTTGCTTTAGAAACAGATACAACATCACGGGTATACACATTTTTACGCCCGTTTTCCCGATAGTCCATGTCTTTTTTGCATAAAATTTAATCTACTTGTCCAACATAATGACGACAAAAATGCATATCACAATTATATTTCATTCTGAAGTAGCGGTGTCTCAAAACAAATATTTCTCCCTCTGCAACATTTCCATCGGCTCTCTCATCTATTGTTTGTTTTGATTCAAATAATAGTTTATGCCGAATTTTCTAAAACATTTATTGATTTTTGTGTTTGCGGGACTATTAATAACCGGTTGTCTTAAGGACGATGAGGAACCGCAGCTTCAAATCTATGATGATTTGGTGACAGTAGAGAATCCTCAGTCAAAAACTCAGTTTTTTATGCGTAGGGACGACAATAAACTGCTTTGGCTTGAAGAGGGTTATGCACAAAATTTCAATCCTGATGACGGACAACGCTTACTGATCTATTATAACATCCTGTCCGATAAAACTGATACCGGCATATATGATTATGATATTAAGGTAATAGAGGCATACAAGGTGCTGACCAAAGAAATTTTTCAAATCACGCCTGAAACTCAGGACAGTATTGGGAACGATCCGGTTGAAGCTGTGAATATTTGGATTGGAAGTAAATACTTGAATATTTATTTCGAATATTTCACATATGCAGCTTCAATACCTCATTACATCAATTTGGTATATGACTCTGCCAAGGTGTATGATGACAACAAAATTCACTTGGAATTCAGACATAATGCAAACAATGATGTAGCATTCCACAAACGATGGAGTGTCGCATCTTTCGATATTAGTAGTTTACAATCAGAATCAGTTGACTCAGTGAATCTTGTTATTCACGTAAAAAAACCTTATCAAACGGAAAATCAATTGTTTAATCGGACTTATCACTACGACACAGGTACAAGCTCAGATGTTCCTGGATATGCGATTAAGAAGATAGGCAGTTTTGTTCGTGAGGGTGAGATTAAATAAAGATTTGTTTTTTACTTTTGCAAGCGGAGGGGTATCTAAAAGCGTTTAGAACCCCTCTTTTTAATATCCGTACCAATCTAACCAACTTCTAACACATCCTACTCAAAATCCAATTTTTTCCATTAAATTTGCACCTCAATTCAGTATAAAATTAATTTATTCAAAACAATATGAAGAAAAAAACTTTATTGATGATTCTCGATGGATGGGGAATCGGCGACGGTTCCAAAGGTGACGTAATAGCCTCTACCCCAACTCCTAACTGGGATAAATTACTTACCACTTATCCTAATTCTTTTCTACATGCCTCCGGTGAAAATGTGGGTTTGCCCGATGGACAAATGGGTAATTCAGAAGTGGGACACCTGAATATAGGAGCGGGACGTGTAGTGTATCAGGATTTGGTGAAAATCAATATTGCCTGTCGCGATAACAGCATACTTAAAAATAAAGCCATCATCAATGCTTATACATATGCCAAAAAGAACAATAAAAAAATGCATTTCCTGGGATTGGTTTCCGATGGCGGGGTACATTCTTCTATGGATCATCTCTTTAAGTTATTGGATATAGCTAAGGTGTATGGTATTGATAAGGCTTATGTACATTGTTTTATGGACGGCCGTGATACCGACCCCAGAAGTGGTGCAGGCTATCTGGAGCAGTTGGAAAAGCACATGCGAAACTCCAGCGGGAAAATTGCTTCGGTGATTGGTCGTTACTACGCCATGGACCGCGATAAAAGATGGGAAAGGGTAAAATTGGCCTATGATTTATTGGTAAAAGGCACAGGCACTCCCTATACGGATGCGGTCGAAGCCATGAAAGCTTCCTATGCCGACGATATTACCGATGAATTTATCAAGCCTGTTGTCATTACGGATAGCAACAACAAACCATTGGCTACCATTGAAGAAGGTGATGTAGTTGTGTTCTTTAACTTTCGCAACGACCGCGCAAAGGAACTCACCATCATGTTTACTCAGGAAGATATGCCGGATTATGGTACGAAAACCATCCCTTTGGAATATTACACCATGACACCTTACGATTCATCTTTTAAAGGCTTGAATGTTCTGTTTGAAAAAAGTAATGTTGACAATACCTTGGGAGAATATCTTTCAGATTTGGGTATGAAGCAATTGCGCATTGCCGAGACTGAAAAGTTCCCGCATGTAACCTTTTTCTTTTCCGGCGGACGAGAAGCTGAATTTAAAGGTGAAGAGCGAATATTAATTCCTTCTCCGAAAGTGCCTACTTACGACTTGCAGCCGGAAATGTCGGCTTACGGTGTCACTGAAGCTTTGGTGGCTGAACTCAATAAAAAGAAATTTGATTTTATTTGTCTGAACTACGCCAACGGCGATATGGTGGGACATACCGGCGTGTATGAAGCCATTGTAAAAGCTGTAAAGACTGTGGATGAATGTGTAGGAAAAGCAGTAGAGACAGCAATTGCCAATGATTATGAGGTAATCATCATTGCCGACCATGGGAATGCCGACAACGCAATTAATCCTGATGGTTCCCCCAACACAGCTCACTCGCTAAACCCCGTGCCCTTCATATACGTTACCCAACGCCAGAATGCTTCAGTGGAAAGTGGCATCTTGGCTGACGTGGCACCTTCCATTTGTCAAATTTTAGATATACCCCAACCAAAAGAAATGACGGGGAAAAAATTGCTAAAAATATAATCCTGGGTTGACAACTTAATTCAATCTCCTGCTATTTAGAAAATGATTCATCTGCTACAACATCGCATATTAGTCCTGGATGGTGCCATGGGTACCATGATTCAGCAGTTTAAGCTAAAGGAGGCTGATTATCGGGGGAGTCGATTTGCGAAAGCAGCCATCCCTCAAAAGGGGAATAATGATTTGTTGGTGCTGACACAGCCGGAGATTATCCACAACATTCATTGTCAGTATTTGGAAGCTGGTGCCGACATCATTGAAACCAACACCTTCAATGCCCAGTCCGTCTCCATGGAAGATTACGGCATGCAAGAACATGTCAGGGAAATCAACCTGGAGGCGGCGCGTTTGGCGAGGAAGACAGCAGATGCATATACGGCAAAGACACCTGACAAACCTAGATTTGTAGCGGGGTCTGTCGGTCCGACCAACAAGACTGCCTCGCTTTCTCCGGACGTAAACAATCCTGCCTACAGGGCTATCACCTTTGATCAATTGGCGGTTGCCTACAAGGAACAAATGCTCGCTTTGATTGAGGGTGGTGTGGATGCACTTTTGATTGAAACTATTTTTGACACTTTGAACGCCAAGGCTGCGATTTTTGCTGCCAATGAAGCCATGGCAGAAGCAGGTAAAAAAGTGGAGTTGATGGTATCCGTAACTGTTACGGATAAAAGCGGCAGAACTTTATCGGGACAGACCATACGTGCATTTCTCGCTTCCGTAGAGCATGCAGATATTCTGTCCATAGGATTAAATTGTTCTTTTGGAGCCAAGGATTTGAAACCCTATTTGCAGGAAATCTCCAAATACAGTCCGCACTACATCAGCGTATATCCCAATGCCGGTTTGCCCAATCAGTTTGGCGAATACGATGAAAGTCCGGTAATCATGGCGGCACAAGTTCAAGAATTCATCGACGAGGGCTTGGTGAATATCATTGGCGGCTGCTGCGGAACTACCCCCGAACACATTGCTGCCTTTGCGCAAATGGTAAAATTTGCTGATTTGCGTATCCCGAACGACTCCCAAAAAGATGAAGGAACCTTGTACCTTTCAGGCTTGGAGCTTCTGGCCATCAAGGAAGATTCGCTATTTGTAAACATAGGTGAAAGATGCAATGTTGCCGGCTCCAAGAAGTTCTTGCGTTTGATCAATGAGAAAAAATACGAGGAAGCTTTATCCATTGCGCGCCAGCAGGTAGCAGACGGAGCCCAGATCTTAGACATCAACATGGATGATGCAATGTTGGATGCCGTGCGAGAAATGACTACTTTCCTTAATTACGTCGTGTCCGAACCGGAGATATCCAAAGTTCCGATCATGATTGACTCTTCCAAATGGGAAGTGATAGAAGCCGGATTAAAATGTGTGCAAGGCAAATGTATAGTCAACTCCATCAGTTTGAAAGAGGGCGAAGCAAATTTTATTGAGAAAGCAAAAAAAATTCGTGCCTATGGTGCAGCCATAATGGTAATGGCTTTTGATGAAGTCGGGCAGGCAGACACCTTAGCCAGGAAAATTGAAATTTGTGAGCGTTCTTATAAACTGCTAACTGAAAAAGCAGGTTTTCCTCCAAGCAATATTATCTTCGACCCGAATGTATTGCCCATTGCCACCGGCATGGAAGAACATAATAACTATGCCGTTGATTTTATTGAAACCATTCGTTGGATAAAGTCAAATTTACCTTTTGCACGGGTCAGTGGCGGCATCAGCAACTTGTCTTTTTCCTTCCGCGGCAATAATACCGTGCGTGAGGCTATTCACTCGGTTTTTCTTTACCACGCCATTCGGGCAGGTCTTGATATGGGGATTGTGAATGCCGGTATGTTACAGATTTATGAGGAAATTCCCAAAGAGTTGTTGGAGTATGTTGAGGATATCGTATTGAATCGCCGGCCGGATGCGACTGAACGCATGATAGCCTATGCGGAAAAGATAAAATCAGAAGCTTCGGGAGAAGGTGCAAAAGGTAAAAAAGAGGACGAATGGCGCACGCGTGATTTGCAGGGTCGTTTGGAATATGCCCTGATCAAAGGCATCAGCGATTATATGGAAGAAGATTTAACGGAAGCTCTTCAGCAGTATGACACGGCATTGGATATCATCGAACAACCCCTGATGAGCGGGATGAGTATAGTGGGTGACTTGTTTGGTTCGGGAAAGATGTTTCTACCGCAAGTGGTAAAAACCGCCCGCACCATGAAAAGAGCCGTAGCCTTTCTGCAACCTTATATAGAAGCGGAAAAGGCATCCGGAGAAAGCGCATATGCCGGAAAAGTCCTGATTGCTACCGTAAAAGGCGACGTGCACGACATAGGAAAAAGCATCGTAGCAGTGGTGTTAAGATGTAACAACTACGAAGTCATCGATTTAGGGGTGATGGTTCCTGCCGAGACACTTATTGAAACAGCCATCAAAGAAGATGTGGACATTTTGGGAGTAAGTGGCTTGATCACACCCTCTTTGGAAGAGATGACCGTAGTGGCTTCCGAAATGGAAAAAGCCGGATTGAAAATACCTTTGCTGATTGGTGGAGCGACCACCTCTAAAATACATACGGCAGTAAAAATTGCACCCAATTACAGCGGACCGGTAATCTATTCGAAAGATGCGTCAGTCAACACACAGATAGTTGCTCAACTCATCAATCCCAACACCTATGCGTCATTTACTGCTGAAATAGCTGATGAATACAAGCAATTGAGAGAAAAACAAATGGCGAAAACAAACCTACTCTCTTACGAAGAAGCACAAAAACGCAAACCGAATTTATTTTAGGATTTTCGTTAAATTCAAATTTAAAAAAAATACGAAAGAATATCCAAAGAAAAAAGCCAACTATCTCAAAATAATTTAGTTGGCTTAATCTTATTAATTAATGAACATCCCTAACTTCTTTAACTTCCTAACTACCAACTACCAACTACTTAACTTCAATAATCAGTTCTTAGTTTTTAGTTCTTCGTTCTCAGTTCAACAATTCAACAAAATACTAAACACTACACATTAAACATTAAACAAATTTGTCTTTGCTCTATCTACCTCACCACCACTTTCTCTACCCCGCCATTTACTTTTACCACATATACACCTTGTTTCATAGGTATAGTATGACTTCCTGCGGATAGTGTGCTGTTATAGATAGCTGCTCCTGTAAGCGAATAGACCTGCACATTTATCTTACTTGGCGAGCTGATAGCTATCTCCTCTTTTCTTGCTGTAAGGCTATATTCTTTATCTGCCGCAGCATTTGCTACGCCGGTAGTAGTAAACGTTATCTTGCGGATTTGGTGGTTGTTATAATCAGCTACGTACAGATTACCGACTGCATCAAACGTCAATCCACGAGGCTGATTAAATGTGGCACTTGCTCCGCTGCCATTGTCATTACCGCTTGTCCCCGCTATACCGGCAATGGTGGTAACCACGCCGTCCGGCAAGGTAATTTTACGTATGGTATGATTTTTCCATTCACTAACATATAAATGTCCGTCTTTCGGACTAATAGCTATTCCGGAGGGTCCATTGAAACTTGCCGCCGTTCCGGTACCGTCCGCACTACCTGCGGTACCGCTTCCTGCCAAAGTAGTTACTACACCAGCAGGGGTTATTTTCCGAATTGCGTGATTTTCCCCATCTGTTACATAGATATTGCCGGAGGCATCTATTGCCATATATCCGGGGTAATTAAACCGAGCTGCACTACCTGTTCCGTTTATAAAGCCGCTTTCAGAACCACCGCCCGCAAGCAGTGTTTTTTGCCTGGTATCAGTTGGCACTTTATATATTGAATGGTAATCACTTACATATAAATTTCCTGCGGCATCGCTGCATAAACCAAGACTATAATTATAACTACCATAGCTCGTGATTGTTACTGCACCTGTTGTCATATCAATCTGATTTATATAAGAGCTTATCGCACGCTGCATCACATAGAGTTTGCCGTCTGCTAATGTCATTTGAAAGGGCCAATAAATTTTTTCGGTTGTAAGAGTACTTACCGTGCCTTCGGGGGTTATTTTCCGTACAGCTTCGTTGTTGTTTTCAGCCACATAGAGATTACCGCTTTCATCAAAAAGGAGAGCCTGCGGTTGGTCGAACTGAGCTTCCGATAAGCTGCCGTCTGTATATCCGGCCGTACTACCGGCGTAAGTACTTACCGATACCTGTGCCTGTACCGCACTTGCCGTCCACAGTAGGAGGGCAGCAAGGATAAATAATGTAATTTTTCTTTTCATGATTTTCATTTTTTTGTTAGTTATTAAATGGATTTAAAATAAGTATCCCCGCACCTGTATGGCACGGGGTAATAGGTAAAATTATCGTTTTGTTAATAAGTGTTAATAGGGGAGGGGGGGGGTAAAGCCGCTACTGCCATTTCACAGTAAGGCACGGCACGGGTATTCCCGCAACAGTAATGCGTATATGTGTGGTTTTTCGGGTTCATTTTAAAGGTCCGGTAGCCCCCTCAACATATTTATCAATTCCGCTCTTAAATTTAAATTTAAGAACAAATAAAGTATGACTACTCCATAAACTTATTGATAACAACATGGGCTATAACACCAACAACCATCAAAGCAGCAGATACAATCAACAAGGTATTTTCAGCTGTTGCTTGAAAATAATACACTACCAGTAAAGCGGCACCAATCAATAAAATAATGGGACCTAAGTATCTCAGGAGGGTTTTCAGAATTTTCATTGGAATTTGTATTTAATTTTTTTTCTTTGCAAATTAAGTGATTTTTTGTCGGGTAATAAAATTTTCAAAGAAATTCTTTTAAATTTGCATAAGAGAAAAAAGATTGGTATAATTAGCACGCTCTTTATCCTGGGCGCACCAACAGCAACTACCAACAATATTTAAACATAAAACATGTCCAAAGAAATTGCTACAACCCCTTTGATGAAACAATATTTCAACATTAAGTCGAAACACCCGGATGCTATTTTGTTGTTTCGTTGTGGTGATTTTTATGAAACATTTTCCGAAGACGCCATCATTGCTTCCGAAATTTTAGGCATTACTTTAACACGCCGTGCCAACGGCGCCGCAAAATCTGTGGAATTAGCAGGATTTCCCCACCACGCCCTGGACACTTATCTGCCTAAATTGGTGCGTGCCGGCAAGCGAGTAGCCATTTGCGACCAGTTGGAAGACCCTAAGTTAACCAAAAAATTGGTTAAAAGAGGTGTTACGGAACTGGTTACCCCAGGCGTATCTTATAGCGACACCACTTTAAACCACAAAGAAAATAATTTCCTGGCTTCGGTATATTTCGATAAAAAAATGGTAGGTGTAGCCTTTTTGGATATCTCTACCGGAGAATTTCTGGTTGCTGAAGGAACGGCTGAATATGTGGACAAATTACTGAATAATTTCAGTCCGAAAGAAGTTTTATACGACAGAAATAAAAAACATTTGTTCACCGAACATTTCGGTAATAATTTTTACACTTATGGCTTGGAAGATTGGGTGTTCACACCCGTAACTGCTGAAGAAAGACTGCTTAAACAATTTGAAACCCACACGCTGAAAGGCTTTGGCGTTGAAAATTTACCTTTTGCCATAGTGGCTGCAGGCGCCATTCTGCATTATTTAGACATTACGCTGCATCAGCAAACCGGACACATCACGCATTTGTCACGCATAGAGGAAGAGCGTTATGTGTGGTTAGATCGCTTTACTGTCAAGAACTTAGAGCTTTTTAGTTCTATACATGAAGGTGCTAAAACCCTGGTGCAGGTATTGGACAAAACCATTTCTCCCATGGGTGCCCGCATGATGAAACGCTGGATTGCATTTCCACTTAAGGATGTGCAACCTGTACAAGAACGATTGGGCGTGGTTGAGTACTTTTTCAAACATCCTGAAATTAAAGATTCATTGGTGCAAAATATATCCTTGATTGGCGATCTGGAAAGAATCATTTCTAAAGTAGCGGTTGAAAGGATTAACCCAAGGGAAGTGGTGCAACTCAAAACAGCCTTAAAAGCCATAGAGCCTATCAAACAACTGTGTTCTCAAGCCGACAATCCTGCTTTGAACCGGATAGCAGACCAATTGAACCCTTGTCAAGTTATTTCGGAAAAAATCGAACGAGAAATTCATGCTGATCCGCCAACGATGATTAACCGAGGGAACGTTATCCGGGAAGGTGTTGATGCCGAGTTAGATGAGTTGAGGGATTTAGCTTATTCAGGAAAGGAATATCTACAAAAAATACAAGAAAGAGAAAGTAAGCATACCGGCATTCCAAGTTTAAAAATCAGCTTTAACAATGTCTTCGGTTATTATATTGAAGTCAGGAACACGCACAAGGATAAAGTCCCTGCCGACTGGATACGCAAGCAAACTTTGGTGAGTGCGGAGCGATACATCACCCAGGAACTAAAAGAATACGAAGAGAAAATACTAGGGGCTGAAGACAAAATCCTGCAAATAGAAACCAGGTTATTCAATGAATTGGTGTTGAGCCTGGTTGACTATATCACAGCCATTCAATTGAATGCCAATTTAATTTCTCAATTAGACTGCTTGCTTTCTTTTGCAAAAGTATCAGCAGAGAACAAATACATCCGTCCGAATATTAACGATAGCGATGTGATTGACATCAAACAAGGGAGGCATCCGGTGATTGAGCAGCAGTTGCCTGTGGGTGAATCATATATTGCCAACGATGTGTATCTTGATAGCAGCAGTCAACAAATTATCATCGTTACCGGTCCGAATATGTCGGGGAAATCCGCTTTGCTGCGCCAAACAGCCCTGATAACCCTGATGGCTCAAATCGGCTGCTTCGTTCCGGCAGAAAGTGCAAGCATTGGGCTTGTTGATAAGATTTTTACACGTGTAGGCGCCAGCGACAATATCTCTCAGGGCGAATCTACTTTTATGGTAGAAATGAACGAGGCTGCCAGTATTTTAAATAATCTCTCGGACAGAAGTTTGATACTTTTTGATGAATTGGGCAGGGGTACTTCCACCTATGATGGTATTTCCATTGCCTGGGCAATTGTGGAACATATCCACGAGCATCCGCATGCCAAAGCAAAAACCCTCTTTGCTACTCATTATCACGAATTGAATGAGATGGAAAAATCCTTTAGCCGCATCAAAAACTACAATGTGTCGGTGAAAGAAATTGATAAGAAAATCATTTTCCTGAGAAAATTGGAGCGTGGCGGAAGCGAACACAGCTTCGGTATCCATGTAGCCAAGATGGCGGGTATGCCACAAAGCATTGTCAAAAGAGCCGACCAGATACTCAAACAGTTAGAAACGGATAACAGACAAGGCGAAATTACTAAACCGATAACGGAAATTGCCGGTCAGCGCGAAGGCATGCAACTCAGCTTCTTCCAATTAGACGATCCTGTTTTGGAACAAATCCGCGATGAAATTAAAAACTTGGACATCGATAACCTGACTCCCGTTGAAGCCTTAAATAAGTTGAATGAGATTAAGCGCATCATCAAAGCTAAATAGAGATATTCGTTTCATTCAATTAAAAGCAGAATTGATAAATATGTTGGAGCAATCTTATTTTAAATCCATTTAATAACTAACAAAAAAATGAAAATCATGAAAAGAAAAATTACATTATTTATCCTTGCTGCCCTTCTGTTGTGGACGGCAAGTGCGGTACAGGCACAGGTATCGGTATCGGTAAGTACTTACGCCGGTAGTACGGCCGGATATACAGACGGCAACTTATTGGAAGCTCGGTTCCAAGGGCCACAGGCTCTCCTTTTTGACGGAAGCGGCAACCTTTATGTATCAGACTATGTGAACAATGCTGTACGGAAAATAGCTTCTGGCACGGTAAGCACCCTTAATACTGCATCAGCAGAACATCCTAATCAAATGGCATTGGCAGACGGTAAACTCTATGTAATCAAGACAGGAAGTAGCCCAAGCACTGGTCGAATAAACCGGATTGATATGGCAACAGGCGAAGTTACCCTGATGAGTGACTATGGAATTTATAATTACGCCACAGGATTATGCAGCGATGCCACAGGTAATTTATATGTAAGTGATAATCATTCGGTATATAAAATTATAACCGCAACAAACGAAAAAACACTGCTCGCAGGTGGTGGCGAAGAAAGTGGTTTTATAAACGGGACGGGTAATGCAGCCCGGTTTTATTGCCCCAGAAAGATGGCGATGGATGCCTCCGGAAATATCTATGTGGCAGACAATGTTAATAATGCCATTCGGAAAATAACCCCTGCCGGTGTAGTAACCACTGTAGCAGGTGGTACCGAAGGGAGTGCAGATGGTACCGGAACGGCAGCAAGTTTTAAGTGGCCCAACGGAATAGCTATTGGTCCCGACGGACATTTATATATCGGTGATGCAGGTAACCATACCATACGTAAAATAACCTTGCCGGACGGCGTGGTTACCACCATTGCCGGTGTAGCGGGGACAAGCGGTAATGTCAATGGCATCGGAGCAAGTGCCAGATTTGATCAGCCTCGTGGATTGGCATTTGACTCATCCGGGGATTTATACGTAGCCGATTATAACAACCACCAAATCCGCAAGATAACGTTTACCATTACCGGCGTAGCAGATGCTGCCGCAGATAAAGAATATAGTCTTACAGCAAGAAAAGGGGAGATAGCTATCAGCTCGCCAAATAAGATAAATGTGCAGGTCTATTCGCTTACAGGAGCAGCTATCTATAGCAGCACGCTGTCCGCAGGAAGTCATACTATACCTATGAAACAAGGTGTATATATGGTAAAAGTAAATGGCGGAGTAGAGAAAGTGGTGGTGAGGTAGAACAAAGAGTAAAGAATAAAGACAAAAGACGATTTCGGGACAAAAGCGTAAAAATAAACGAAGAACGAAGAACTAAAAACTAAGAACTGATTATTGAAGTTAAGTAGTTGGTAGATAGTAGTTAGTAGTCAGGAAGTTAAAGGAGTTAGGGATGTTCATTAATTAATAAGATTAAGCCAACTAAATCATTGTGAGATAGTTGGCTTTTTTGTCTTTGGATATTCTCTCGTATTTTTTTAAATTTGAATTTAACGAAGATCCTAAAATAGATTTGGTTTGCGTTTTTGCGCTTCTTCGTAAGAGAGCAAATTTGTTTTCGTCATTTGTTTTTCTCTCAATTGCTTGTATTCATCAGCTATTTCAGCAGTAAATGACGCATAGGTATTGGGATTGGTCAGTTGTGCAACTATCTGTGTATTGACTGATGCATCTTTCGAATAAATTACCGGTCCGCTGTAGTTGGGTGCAATTTTCACTGCCGTATGTATTTTGGAGGTGGTCGCTCCACCAATCAGCAAAGGTATTTTCAATCCGGCTTTTTCCATTTCGGAAGCCACTATTGTCATTTCTTCCAAAGAAGGTGTGATCAAGCCACTTACGCCCAAAATGTCCACATCTTCTTTGATGGCTGTTTCAATAAGTGTTTCGGCAGGAACCATCACCCCTAAATCAATGACTTCGTAGTTGTTACATCTTAACACTACTGCTACGATGCTTTTTCCTATGTCATGCACGTCGCCTTTTACGGTAGCAATCAGGAATTTTCCTGCATATGCGCTTTCTCCGGGTGCTTTTTCCGCTTCTATATAGGGTTGCAGAAAGGCTACGGCTTTTTTCATGGTGCGGGCGGTTTTTACCACTTGCGGCAGAAACATCTTTCCTGAGCCAAACAATTCACCCACTGTATTCATTCCGTTCATCAGGGGTTGCTCGATGATGTCCAATGCTGTTTCGTACTGCTGAAGAGCTTCCGTTAAATCTTCTTCCATATAATCACTAATGCCTTTGATAAGGGCGTATTCCAAACGACCTTGCAAATCACGTGTACGCCATTCGTCCTCTTTTTTACCTTTTGCACCTTCTCCTGAAGCTTCTGATTTTATCTTTTCCGCATAGGCTATCATGCGTTCCGTAGCATCCGGTCGGCGGTTCAATACGATATCCTCAACATATTCCAACAACTCTTTAGGAATTTCCTCATAAATCTGTAACATGCCGGCATTTACAATCCCCATATCAAGACCTGCACGAATGGCGTGGTAAAGGAAGGCCGAATGTATGGCTTCGCGCACAATATTGTTGCCGCGAAAGGAAAAGGACAGGTTGCTGATGCCGCCACTGACCCGTGCAAAAGGTAAATTTGACTTTATCCAACGAATGGTTTCAATAAAATCAACGGCATAGTTATTATGTTCTTCCATGCCGGTGGCGATGGGTAATACATTCGGGTCGAAGATAATATTGCTTGGAGGAAAACCTGCTTTTTCGGTTAACAGTTTGTAAGAACGCCCGCAAATTTCAATCCTCTTTGCCAAGGTATCTGCCTGCCCGACTTCATCAAAAGCCATTACAATTATGGCTGCACCATAGGCACGAATTTTTTTTGCTTTCTCTATAAAACTTGCTTCGCCTTCTTTCAAACTGATGGAGTTAACTACGCATTTGCCTTGTACGCATTTCAATCCGGCTTCTATCACTTCCCATTTGGAAGAATCAATCATGATCGGAACCTTGGATATCTCCGGTTCGGATACGACGTAGTTGAGGAAAGTAGTCATTTCTTGCACAGCATCCAACATTGCATCATCCATATTGATGTCTAAGATCTGGGCACCGTCCGATACCTGTTGGCGGGCAATGGATAAAGCTTCCTCGTATTTTTTCTCATTGATCAAGCGCAAGAACTTCTTGGAGCCGGCAACATTGCATCTCTCACCTATGTTTACAAACAACGAGTCCTCCTTGATTGCCAGATGTTCTAAACCTGAAAGGTATAATGTTCCTTCATCTTCTTTGGCATCGTTAGGGGTGCGCAAATCAGCAAATTTTACCATTTGCGCAAAGGCAGCAATGTGTTCGGGGGTAGTTCCGCAGCAGCCGCCAATGATGTTTACCAAGCCTTCGTCTATGAATTCTTGAACTTGTGCCGCCATGGTTTCCGGACTTTCATCATATTCGCCAAACTGATTGGGCAAGCCGGCATTGGGATATACGCTGATGTAGTGCGGACTGTATTTGGCGATTTCCTGCAAATAGGGTTTCAAGTCCTTGGCTCCGAAAGAACAGTTTAATCCTATGGACAGGATATCCGCATGCTCTACGGAAGCGAGAAAGGCGCGTATGGTCTGTCCTGATAAAGTTCTGCCGCTTTTATCCGTAACGGTTACAGATATCATCAGCCCCACTTTTTTACCTGCTTCTGCCATGGCTTCATGGGCAGCAAAAATCGCAGCCTTGGCATTCAAAGTGTCAAAAATAGTTTCAATCAAAAGTGCATCCACACCACCCTCAATCAAAGCGAGCATTTGTTCCTTGTAGGCAACCGCCAATTGATCAAAGGTGATAGCCCTGTAAGCAGGATTGTTTACATCCGGAGAAAGCGAGGTGGTTTTGTTGGTCGGACCGATAGATCCTGCCACGAATCTTGGTTTGTCAGGTGTCTTTGCCGTATATGCATCTGCTGCCTTCCTTGCCAAACGCGCCGCTTCCAGGTTGATTTCCCTGACATGTTCTTGCATGCCGTAATCTTCCATAGAGACGGACTGGGCATTGAAGGTGTTGGTTTCAATGATGTCGGCACCGGCTTCTAGATACTGACAATGAATATTGTGGATAATCTCCGACTGTGTCAGCACCAACAAATCATTATTTCCTTTTTGAGGAATGGCTGCTTCCGCAAATCGACTCCCACGATAATCAGCCTCCTTCAACTTATGCTGCTGAATCATGGTACCCATGGCTCCATCCAGGACTAATATGCGATGTTGTAGTAGGTGAATCATTTTTTCAGCAGGAGATTGAATTAGGTTGTAAGCCCGAGATTATATTTTCAGCAATTTTTTCCCCGTCATTTCTTTTGGTTGGGGTATATCTAAAATTTGACAAATGGAAGGTGCGACGTCAGCTAAAATACCGCTTTTCACGGAAGCATTCGGACGTTGGGTAACATATATCAAGGGCACGGGATTCAGCGAATGGGCTGTGTTGGGTGAGCCATCGGGGTTGATTGCGTTATCGGCATTCCCATGGTCGGCAATGATGATCACCTCATAATCATTGGCAATTGCTGTCTCTACTGCTTTTCCTACACATTCATCCACAGTTTTTACAGCCTTTACAATGGCTTCATACACGCCGGTATGCCCCACCATATCGCCGTTGGCGTAGTTCAGACAAATAAAATCAAATTTCTTTTTATTGAGTTCAGCCACCAAAGCTTCAGTGACACCGTAAGCCGACATTTCCGGCTGCAAGTCGTAAGTAGGTACTTTCGGAGAAGGAATTAATATTCGCTCTTCACCTTCAAATTCAGCTTCTCGGCCGCCGGAAAAGAAAAAGGTTACATGCGGGAATTTTTCAGTCTCGGCAATGCGCAATTGCTTCATACCCAAATCTGAAAGATATTCTCCCAAGGTATTGTCAACATTACTTTTTTCAAACAGAACATTCAAGTCTTTAAAAGATGAATCGTAAGGTGTCATGGTGTAGTATTCCAAAGGGATGGTTTTCGTACCATGATTCGGCATATCTTCCTGAGTAAGCATGATGGTGAGTTCCTTTGCGCGGTCGTTGCGAAAGTTAAAGAACACGACTACATCACCTTCTTCAATAGTAGCCAAAGGCTTGTTGTTGCTATCCGTAATGACAACAGGCTTGATAAACTCATCGGTAACACCGTCTGCATAAGAAGCTTTCATGGCTTCAACCGCATTAGTATAAGGAGTGCCTTTGCCCTTCACCAATAAGTCGTATGCCAATTTCACCCTTTCCCATCTTTTATCACGGTCCATGGCGTAGTAGCGACCAATCACCGAAGCAATTTTTCCGCTGGAGTTTTGCATGTGCTTTTCCAACTGCTCCAGATAGCCTGCACCGCTTCTGGGGTCGGTGTCGCGGCCGTCCATAAAACAATGAACATAAGCCTTATCTATACCATACACCTTAGCTATATCTAATAACTTAAAGAGATGATCCATAGAAGAATGTACCCCGCCATCGGAAACCAATCCCAGGAAATGCATTTTTTTATTGTTCTTTTTGGCATATGTATAAGCATTGATGATGGCTTTATTTTTAAGGATGCTGTTGTCGCGGCAAGCAATATTGATTTTCACCAAATCCTGATATACTACACGTCCTGCTCCTATGTTCAGGTGTCCTACCTCTGAATTACCCATCTGTCCATCAGGCAATCCCACATTTTCGCCGGAGGCATGTAGAAAAGAATTAGGATAAACGGCAAGTAATTTATCCCAGTTAGGCGTTGGGGTAGAGGCTATTACATCACCTTTTGAGCCATCGCCGATTCCCCACCCATCGAGAATCATCAATAAAGTTTTTTTCTTCATATTGTTTTGAATTGTAATATTTATTTCGATTAAATTAATTTGTCAAATTAACTTTCCCACTTCATTTTTTTGTCTTGACACAAAAAAACGAAGCAAAAAAAAGTCAAGACTGTGCCTGCTTCGCTCGAAAAATTCACGCTCAAACAGCTAAATCGTCCAAACTCGCTCGTCCCTCGCTCAAACAAGGACGATTTTTAACGCTGTTTTCACTTATTTTTCGGCTCATCAGTCAAGGTCAAGCATTCTCGTTGGACAAAGATCATTACCAAAAGTACACAAGCCCTTGCACTCTAGACCTCATATTTCGGAACACGTTATCCCGTACCCGCTTTGTTTTTCGGCTCTCCGGACGAAGTTAGGTCGCTATCCAATATATATAAAACTCTGCAAGCTAATCAATTGCGTTTTATGAAGTATTTTTTCATGTACTTAGCAAAGTAACTTGCTATTGAATTGAGGTGCAAATTTAATGGAAAAAATTGGATTTTGGGCAGGAGGTATTAGAGACAGGTTTGATTTATAGAGGAGGTGAGATTTTCACTTTACCCTCACTTTCACCCAATACGGTAAATGATCCGACAGCTTTTCCAGGTAATCTTTTGGAAACTCAGTAGTGCTTCTGTCAATGATGGTGGGTGCTTTTGATTGATTGGGATGAACCAAAATCATATCAAGTTGTCTGTCAGGATTGCTGCTTCTAAAAGTATGATGGGTAGGGTCGTTGAGTAAAATAAAGTGATTGGCTTTGAACTTTGCAATGGCGGCATCTTCAGGTGTGATATTTAAATCACCGGCTAAGTAAACGGGCTTGGATACGGATTGTGCAAAAGAAATAATGGCTTCTACCATCCTGTCTCTATCTTGCTGGTCCAGACTGAAATGGGTGGCGATAAAATAAAATGTGTCAAATTCCGCAACCATAAAAGCCCTCGCTTCTTTATCGTTTGAATTTCTCAAAGCCTTGAGTTCATAAGATGTAATGACAGGTTTTCCTAAACGGGAATGCCACAACATGCCTATGCCGTAAAACGGTAACACATTGTATCTTCTGCCTTTCAAACCGGTAGCTAAACTCAGTTGAAATAAATTGCTGATACCCCTGACTTCCTGCAAAGAAACAACGTCCGGGTCGCAAGACACGATAACTTTGGCAAATTCGGGAATGCGACTGTTTTGTGTATTCGATGGCAAATCGCGGTATAGGTTGTAGGTCATGATAGTAAGCGTGCTGTCCGACTGTTGGGCGTAAGTACAGGAAAAACCAAGGAGAAAAATTAAGCCTATTAAGTAGATTCGTTTCATATGATTATTATTTGTTTATGTTCGTTTTATATTAAATTCTTCACTAACAGTCCACAAAGAAAATAAAAAATAATTGATAAAACAATTATGAAAGGGAACCAACACAAAATTTATCATTCATTTCACACATGGTGATAGTTTATTTTAAGTTGTCGTGTAGAGCTCCCGACAAACAAATTTAATCATTCATAAAAAATTTTCGTAAATTCGCACCGAATTAAAAACAAAGAAAAATATTATCATGGAATTTAAGTATCAAGATCCGTTTGAAATGGGGAAAGACAAAACCAAGTATTATTTGCTGACCAAAGATTATGTGAGTACGACTGAGTTTGAAGGCAAGGAAGTGTTGAAGGTGGAACCGGAGGGCTTGACTTTATTAGCAAAAACTGCTATGCGCGACTGCAATTTCTTGTTGCGCACTGAACATCAACAGCAAGTTGCGAAAATTTTAGATGACCCGGAAGCCAGTGAAAATGATAAATATGTGGCCGTCACTATGCTGCGTAATGC
>Ga0208694_1000917_pt1 | contig 40126 bp, 27 predicted proteins | sample AD_UKC078_MetaG_FD_184442 | JGI IMG/M metagenome (GOLD analysis project Ga0208694, IMG submission 184442) | Active sludge microbial communities of municipal wastewater-treating anaerobic digesters from USA - AD_UKC078_MetaG (SPAdes) (version 2) | ecosystem: Engineered > Bioreactor > Anaerobic >...
TGCAAAGGAAGTTTCCGGCAATGACAAAAACAGGATCGGCGAGTTAAAAAATGCTATTATCCAGGGCTTCAAGGAAGCAGAGAAAGCTCTTGGGGGCAAGCTGCCGGACATTTCTCAAAGAACCTACGACGAGGTCATGAGGCAGCTTGATGAATGGGAAGAAGCTTAAACATAGACTGGTATTAAAGGGTCAGGCATGGAATTTTTCCGCCTGACCCTGTTTGTATTACCCTATCTGCTCTCATTCTGACACATAAGTTTAGTCTGTTCCATTACAATATCCACCGCTTTAGCCATCTTATCAGGTGGGTATCCATATTTCTTAAGAAAGCGTTTAATCGTCATCTTCATTTTAGCTTGGACACTCTCAAGCCTTGCCCATTTGCTCTTAAGCTTTTCTTTCTGACTATACTCTTGATACTCGATTATTTCCTCATATTCCGTATCAATCTTCGGTTTCAGTTCTTCCGGCTTCTACATCCTATGCTTGAAAATTTCTGCATTTATTTGGAAAGTAGATTATATAGCACCTGCGCCAGTTCTGCGCGGGTGGTCGTGCCCTTTGGCGTCAACCTTTCTCCGCTACCGCTGATTGTTCCGGTCTCAACCAGCAGCGTCATGGCAGTTACAGCCCAAGTGTCTATCTCTTCTGCGTCGCTGAAATCGGACAGTGTTTTTCCGGAATCGCTTTCGGGGAGTTGCCCAATGACCTTGAGAGCGTTGTAAAGCAAGGTGAACATCTCCTGTCGGGTGATTTCCTTTTCCGGCGCATACATGTTATTGCCCACTCCTGCCGCGATGCTAAGCCGCTTGGCTGCCGCGAGATAGCCTGTGTAGTATGTATTCCCGGCGTCGCTGAAGTTATCGGATGCGTTTTCGTCGGCTTCAATTCCGTAGGCGCGCATGAGCATGACGATAAATTGTCCGCGCGTAGGCGTGTTTTCCGGCCCGAACAAGCCGTTTCCGATTCCGGTGGTTATTTCGCGCGCGGCGCAGAAGGTAACAGGGTCATAGTACCAGGCGTTGCCCGCGACGTCGGAAAAGCTTATCAAGTTATAGCCGACCGCGTACATGGAAAAGTGATACGCCGTAAATTCAACAGTTCCGGTTTCCTCATTATACGCACCCTGAACCACCAGCAGCTTACCTGATTTGTCTATGTAATAGACCACGACGGCATTGGGGTTTTCACCATCCCGCAGCGTGCATGGTATGCTGATTGTCACACATCCGCCGCCAAGTTCGGAAATCTGTGTATTACCAACCGTAACGGTAAAGTCGTACACCGGACGGTCGCCGAGCTTTTCGATATCTTCATCTGACAGACCGGTCGTGTTGCCTTTCTTGATTTCTATAGTCACATCACCCGTATCCGACCCCGCGCTGATATAATCTACGGCAACACCGTCAAAGACCAGCGTGGCAAAGGCTGTTGTGATTGCTACGGAGCCATCCGAATCGGCTGCAAGCTTGTCGAAGTCCTCTCTTGCGATTACGTTCATCACGGAATCAGATGAGCTTGTCATTTCCGCCGTAACGCTTACGGCTTTGTCTGACGTGGTCAGGTTTATTTCTTCCGTCTCGTCGTCACTACCGCTGCCGGAACCTCCGTCTGAGCTGCCGCCTCCGCTGCCGGAACCGCCGTCTGAACTGCCGCCTCCGCCGGGAGAAGCCGCGCTATTCACAGGACCTGCCCAGGCACTCATGACAGCTGTGCCTGAAACGCTCCCGTCAGACGGCGTTACCGCGAAGCGGACATAGAAGCCGACATCTGTAGAAAGCAGCGTGTATGTATTGTTAGTCGCGCCGTCTATAGCGGCAGCGTTCGTTCCGTTATCATCGTCGGCAATATACCACTGATATACCGAGCCAGATTCGGCGTCCCCGTCGGCGTCGTAATAGGTGTAGCCGCCCGTGAGAGTCTGCCCGGCCTTTAAAGACCCTGAAATGGCGACATTCGTTGCCGTAGGCGCTTTTTTGAGTACAGGATAACTGTCTGTTACAGCCGCCCATATGGAAAGCGATAAACTGCTGTCGGCCTCTGTCAGCGTGGCGACATTTGCATTCAGCGAATTGGCAAAGGCGGAAGCCTTCATTTCATCGGATGTCATGGCGGTCATGTCATACGAACTGATCCCTGCGCCGATGCCAATTTTGTCAGCATCGGCACGCGCGGCTCCTGCTGCTGTCTGAGCCGCCGAGCTGTTCCAATATGCGTAAGCGACCGTGCTTGGAGTTGCGGTGTAATCCGCACCGATGAAGCCCCCGACATATGTCGCCCCTGTCGCCGAACCTGCCGCGTAGCAGTTATTAATTTCGCTTGTTTTCGTGTATCCGGCAAAGCCGCCCACTGCGGAGCCCGATCCGGCAATACTTCCCGTGGCATAGCAGTTGATTGCTGCTACATCAATAACATAGCCGGCGAAACCGCCTGCATATGAGCTGCTTCCTGCGCTTAAACCGCCAATGGCATAGCAATTAGTAACATCGGTTTCTGACAAAACACCCGCGAAGCCGCCCGCCGCGGAATTACTTCCGCAGGATGCGTCTCCGGTGGAATGGCAGCCATCAATCGTCACATCGTCATACGCAAGGGCGGCAAAACCGCCCACGCGGGAATCGCCGCCGCCGCCCTGAGCATTGCCTGTGGCGTGGCTGTTCTTGATGGTAATTCCTTCGTAGGCGTTTCCGATCAGCCCGCCCGCATAACAGCTGTCGCCCCCTACAGCATTGCCGGAAGCTGAGCAGCCTTCAATAGTGATATCCTCATTGGCAAGGCCGACAAGTCCGCCCGCATAAGTATACGCGCCGCCGCCGTTTGTAACGGAGGCCGATGAGCCGCTGTTGCTTACTGTCACTTCAGTTTTCGCTGTTCCGAGAAGGCCTCCCACGCTGCACCTGTTGTCGCCGCTTCCGGAAACGCTGCCGCCGGAGTCGCAGCTTGCGATTTCCGTGTACCGCGCTCCTCCGACCAGACCGCCTACAGTAAAATTCTGTAAGCTTTCGCCGCCGACAGAAATTACACCTTCCGATTCACAATACGAGATCGTGCTGATATAAGCGCTCCCCACGAGACCGCCCACATAGGAATTGCAATCAAGATGGACGGACGCATTCTCCAACGTGACATTGCGTATTACGGAACCGTCGATCGAGCCGAACAAACCAACGTCGCCGTAAATATAGTCGGGATTCTCCGCTGTGCCGATGGTAAGCCCGGTTATGGTATAGCCGTTTCCGTCAAAATCGCCCTCGAAGGACGCGACATAACCGGATGCGATGGGGACCCAATAATGCTCTGAAAGGTCGATATCTGCGGTCAGCTCAATCGTTTTACCCGAAAACGAATTGCCGCTCAATCCCTGAGCCGAAACCCAGGCAAGCTCCTGTGCCGTGTTTATGTAGTAGATTGTGCCGTTATTCGTCGGCGCTGAGGGAACGTAATTGCCCTTGTCGGTCCATCGCCCGGGGCTCTCAATTTCCAAAACAGGATAACCGTCGTTTTCGCCGGCGATAATGCTCCACTGCGCGAGGGAATAACTAGACAGCGTATCGACGTTTGAATTCAGCGTTGAGGCAAACACCGCCGATTTCATGGCGCTTACGGTCATTGATGTAATATCATAAGAACCGGTCCCATAGCCGACGGCAGCATCGGCCGCGGAGCTGTTCCAAAATGAAAGCGATACAGACGATGGAGCTGTGTCAATCCCAATAAATCCGCCTACATCGGAATTGCTGCCGCCGGTGGCTATCCCCGAGGCATAGCTATTTATTATGTCGTTATCTTCGCAATACGCTATAAGTCCGCCTGAATATGAATTGCTGCCAACTGTCACGTCAACAGTTGAAGAGCAATTAATCACCGAGCTCGTTTGCAATGAGGAGATAAATCCGCCCACGTATGTAGAATCGCCTCCTTCCGCGCTTCCCTCGGCATAGCAGTTTGTTATAACAACGTTCGTACTTTCACCGATCAAGCCCGCAAATCCTCCAACTCCGGATTGCTCTCCTGCTGATATGATTCCAGATGTATAGCAATTCGTGATTTCCGAATTAGAATTGGTAAGGATCCCTATCAAAAGTCCCGTACAGAAACGATTCCCGACCGAAATGACGCCGGACGTGGAGCAATCCGTGACCGAAGTGTCGTTATCTGCGTATGCCACAAGACAGGCCGCGAAGCTAATCCCAAATTTGCTATTTTCCGCATAGATCGCCGCGTCCTCAATGCGTACGTTTTGAAACGCCGCTCCGGAAGCGTAGCCGAAGAGCCCCAGCTCCTCCAGCGTGTCATCCGGGTTGTTTTCCAGTCCGATCATAAGACCGGAAATGACGTGATCGTTCCCGTCGAAAGTGCCCTGAAAACTATTTGTGGAATCAGTACCGATTGGCGTCCAATAAGCGCCGGAAAGGTCAATATCCCGCGCCAGCACGACGGATTTTCCGGAGAAGGTTTTGCTGCCGCTGTTTACCTGTTCGGCGACCCAAGCAAGATTCGAGGCCGACAAGATGATATAGGAGTCACCGCTTCTGATAGGTTGTTCCGTCTCATCTACCCAGTTCCCGATCTCCGCCGGGCCAATCCAACCGCTTCTGACCGCAGTCCCCGTGCTTTGCCCGTTTTTGGGGACCACCTCATAGCAGAAATAATGTCCGGCGTCATCCGGGGTCACGGTGTAGGACGGGCCGTTCGCGCCATCTAAACAAAACCAAGACAAACCGTAGGGGTCGGTCGAGTACAGCCATCTCACGACGGTACCCGACTCAGCGTCCCCGTCGGCATCGTAATAGGTATAGCTTCCCGTCAGCGTTTGACCTATTCCGGCTGTTCCAGAGGCAGTTACGCCGATTGCCAGCGGCTTTCCCCACGCCCCTCGATCGAGAATGGGATAATCGTCCCCATAGGCTATCCATGCATCCAGCGAGCCTGTTTTTGTTGAATCCATAATGGATTCGGCGTTTTGACTTAATGTATCGGCAAAGTCCGAAGCCTGCATTTCTTCCGTCGTCAACTCAGTCAGATTGTAGGATGTTGTATATCCGTAACCCACGGGTTCGTCAGCGGCATCGCTATTCCAATAGCTGGTGTATATGTATGAGAATTGATCCTCGATAGGCTCGTCATGACCGATGAAGGCGCCTACATCGGAACCGATTCCTCCTGCCGTGCTTCCCGCGGCGTAACAGTTTTCCATCAACGAAATGCGGACAAGCCCGATAAAACCTCCGACGTTGGAGTTTGTGCCGCCAATCACGCTGTCCGTGGCGCAGCAGTTTCTGATCGTCGCCAGATATACGCTTCCGGCAAAGCCTCCGGCGGAGGACTGAGCTGTACTGTCACCATAGACTTCTGCATATACGCTTGTACTGTCAACATAGACTTCCGCAAAGCAATTTTCAATTACCGGTACTGTGGAAAGCCCGTTGCCAGCCTCGCCTGATATGATTCCGGCAAAGCCGCCGATAACGGTGGCTTCATAATCATTTTGAATTCCGCCATACGTCCAGCAGCCTGTTATTGTGGTTAAATTGCCTGCGCGTCCAATAAAGCCGCCGACATTAGAATAAGCTCTCTCGATATTTATGTCGCACTCGGCGTAACAATTGGCAATCGCTGCATATCCTTTGGTCAGACCGATTAAGCCGCCGACGCAGCGGATATCGTCGGATGATGATGTTGACGTTAGGGGTCCCCGCATACCGCACAATGTAACGACTGTGCGGTCCGCCGCGCAGCCGGTCAGACCGCCGAAGCCGGACAGGTCGGAGGAATCATAATAGTCATATAAAATACCACTCACGGTGCATTGAAAAATTTCAGTGGCTGCCGCATAGCCCACAACGCTTCCCGTATATTGGGAATCGCCATATATCACGGCATCTGTTAAAGCGAAGTCTCTGATTTCCGCGTCGGCGGTTCTTCCAAACAGCCCTAAGTAATCATAATTTGCCGGGTCGCCGAAGGCTCCGATGGTCATGTTGGCGATCGTATTTAAGTTTCCGTCGAAGACACCTTTGAATGCCCCGTCGTCGCTTCCGATCGGCGTCCAGTAGTGCTCCGAAAGATCAATGGGTTCCGTGAGCTCTTCGGAAAGCTCAATCGTACAGCTTTCAAAATCCGAATACCCCTGGTTTACCTGCACCGCCACCCAGGCCAGTTCAGCGGCGCTTGTGACCGTGTAGGTTACTCCGTCGTTTGACGGTTCCACATAATTGCCGGAATCACTCCAGTTGCCTGACGGATCGGCAGCCAGTACGGTCTGCGGCAGCAATCCCACCGTCAGAATGACCGCCATAACCAAGGGCAATAACTTTTTTCTTATGATTTTCTTCATTCTATCAGCTCCTGTCATTTGTTATTTACGGCAGAGAACTCTACCAAATTGCGACATAAAACACTTGTCCAGCATCAATTATAAAGAAAAGATCTTTTTGGCACACTGTCCTTGAGGACAGGGAGGGTGAAAAAATGCTGTTTTTTACCGGTGCAGCTTGTCGACAACCCGCTTAACATGATGTTTAACCATGTTCTCAGAGATTCCAAGCTTAGCGGCAATGTCCTTGTAATCTTCCCCCTGTGATACCATAAGCTCATCTTTTTCAAGCGCCTGCAACCTCAATTGCGCCAAAATACGACTATTTGTAATGAATTATAAATAAAAAAACTTCGCGGCGTACTGTCCTTGAGAACAGGTGCCCGCGAAGTTTTTTAAGATTTTTGTATATTTATCGCCGTCAATCTGACGGCTCGATTATGTTTGCCCTTGACGCAAAGTTGATGAGCTGATTGCGGTTTTGCAGGTGCAGCTTATCTATGGAGGTTTTGACATGGTACTTTACCGTCCGTTCGCTGATGTCCAGCTTCTCCGCGATATCCCTGTAAAACATACCCTGCGCCACAAGGGACAACACCTCGCATTGCCGGTCGGTCAGCCGATCGGTCTCATTTAAGCTCATTTTTCCCAGCGGTAGCTCTTTTAGAATTTTCCCCGCCAGACCGGGCGAAACCGGAATTTCGTCATTTTCAAGGGCCCTGAGCACCTCGAAAAGCTTATCGCTTTCAAAACTTTTAATAAAATATCCGCAGGCCCCGGCCTTTACCGCGCTGAATATGTCGTTTTCATTTTCGGATGAAGTCAGGATCACGATTTTGATTTCAGGGAAGCTGGAGGAAATCAGCGTCGTGGCTTCCAGCCCGTCGCACTGCGGCATAAATATGTCGATCAGCATAATATCGGGAGAAAAGAGCCGTGCCATTTCATAAGCCTCAAGCCCGTTTCTGGCGCTGCCGATGACCTCATAATCATGCGTTTCAAGCAGGTTTTTCAGCCCGTCCGCAAAGAGCGCATGATCATCCGCTATGACAATTCTCATCTTATGACCATTCCTTTCGCTTGACTTCAGACACAAAACGACCATGAAAAGGAATGGTCATAATGTGCGCGTTTTGCGGTTGCCCTTAGGGCGAGCAAAACGTACTTGAAATAAACGAAGTTTGAACTTGTTTCAAACTTCTTCACCTCTGTGGGGCAGCCTTAACGTTACTCTGGATCCCCTTCCGATCTGCGAGGAAATCCAGAGGTCGGCGCCCATTTCTTTGGCCCTCTCCCTCATGATGGAAAGGCCGTAATGATGACCATCACTTTGAGAATCGGGATCGAAACCTGCGCCGGAATCCGCAATGCAAATGACGGCATAGCCGTCTTCCTTTTGGAAAGAAACCTCCACCTGACAGGCCCCAGCGTGCTTTCTGATATTGGTCAGCGCCTCCTGTATTATTTTCAGCAAGTTGATAGCCTTTTCATCCTCCGGAAAGCTTTCCGGCAAATTATCGTCGAATATGATATTGACAGAAATGCCGTTTTTCTCGCTGAATTCATAGGCAAGTTGTTTGAGAACAGCTGAAAAGCTTCTGTTGCGGGGAGAAATTCCGCGCATCTCGAGTATATATTCCCGAATGCTACCATGGGCATCTCTGGTCGCGGCAATGAGTTCATCCAAACGTTTGACCGCCTGGTCTGGTTTTCCCTGACACATATATTCTCTAACTGTTTGCGCTTGCGCGTTGATATAGCCGAACACCTGACCCAGCCCGTCGTGCAGCTCGCGCCCAAGCCGTTCGCGTTCCCGCATGACGCTTAAAGTATTTTGCTGAGTGATGATCTTTTGTGTGTTCTCCCTTTGCTCCGTGACGTCGTCAAGCACAATCAGACGGCCCGTGCTTTCGCCCTGCTTATTCAAGATGGTCTGGCTTTTCATTTCATAGACGCGTTTTCCGTTTCCATTGTCAAACGCAAATGCTGCTTGCTGTTCTTCCTCTGAATCGGTTAGCAGGGAGGAAACCGGCTGAATTTCGGATATGTCCCGGCTCAGCATATCGGCGCCCTCCAAACTGAGCAGTTCGATAGCCGATTGGTTGATATCAATAATCTTTTTATCCCCGTCTGTAACGATAACGCCGCTGTTCATGGTTTCAATAAGCAGATCGCGGGCGATGGGCATGATATTTAAAAATTTATGACGGTAGATGCTCCATGCCATAAGCAGGGAGGCAGGTCCGAAAAATGCTGGGGATAAATCATATCGCGTTATGGGCAACAGCTGAAAGTAAAATCCTACATTGGGAAACACCATTAGTACAATGTATAGTATCAGAACTACGGCCTGCTTTCGGTACAGCGAATCCTTTCTTCTTGCCACGTTAACCAGAATCGAAAAAGAAGCGATGATTATGGAATAGATAAAAAGTGTGTAAAGAGGATAGATTAATCCATAGTCCTTTTTTATCGTATACGGAATCGCCGACGTGTCCAGCGAAAAGTTTGTCCGCATAAGACCGAGATACGGATCAGTTAAGACAAGCGCCCAGAAGATGGTATATACAAGCGTAACGATTAGAACATTCCGCTTTGTAATATACCTGTCGTACCCGGCAAAGCGAATGGCCATGAGTAAAAACGCAAACGCCGAGAACATCATGCCGAGGTATTCCATGTCAGCCCAGAACAGCTTTACCGGCAGCGTCGTTCCAATCAACTCAAACGTCTGGCAGAACACACTCCACGCCGAAGCAAGCATCACCATGATAAACTCTTTAACGCCCACATGATGACGATACTGAATTCCATAAATTGAAAGAATGATCAGTGTGGCAAAAGAAAACGATGAAAAAATGATGTATGGGAAAAATTGATAAATGCCCACCGCCTCCTTGTATCAATTTATACGAATGAATATAAAGCTACATTAGTCTTTTATTATATTTCTAAAATTAATAATTCCAAGTATTAAGTATGGAGCGTTATTGCTTTAAAAAGTTCTGTTGCATGGTATTAAAGCTCTGGTGTGAGAATTTTCAAGTGATGATCGGTAAACTATAACCGAATCGCGCCTCCGAAATACGTCAGGGAGCTTTCTGGCCCCGTAACGCGGCACGCATCATGTTTCGCACTTCTCGCCAAACGCCGAGCTCTCCGTTCAGGCATACGTCCGGCAGTCTGACTAGGGCTTTTTCTTTTGCCTTCAGCACCGCGTTTTCGATCATCTGAAAAGTGAAAGCAAGCTCCTCCGGCGTGATGTTCAGGATATCCGCTGTCAACTCCCCGAGTGGAAAGGCCTGTCCTTCCACTTCAATATGGCTTCCCTGTATGCGAAAAGCAATTTTATCAAACTTGCCGTGCACCCCAATTGTATAGGATTGAGTTTTATATATTAATCCGTTTTTCTGAATTTCTCCAAAATGTTCCACAATTATATTGTAAGGAATAATTATTTAAAAATCAATCCCAACAACAAGGACGCCGATATAACATCTATTGCAAGCTTAAAGCCTTTTTTAGAAAGCTTCTCCAACAGCTCAGTTATTTCTTATAAACACAGGTTTTTCACTGCGCAGCATGATACGCAAAAATGGGAAATGGACAGGCGACATACTTTTACAACGATTGCCTATCCATTTCCCGAGGTTTCCTGCAATGGAGGTTACCTCCTTATTTAATTTTACCCCATCGCTTCAGCTCTAATTCCTGCTTATATAAATCGTCATTCAAAAAGGAGCGGGTTTCTGAAAATACAGTTCGATCAAATCGAAACAACAGCGGCCTTAAGGCCTTTCAGTGGACTACACGTACCCTTCCTGAAACAAATCAATTCGTTTCAGCAGGTAATCAATAGCTTAATCCCGCGGGGCACCCCCCTTACTAAGGTTGTCCCTTTTCTTGGGGTAGCTTAATTATATAACTTACTGAATATTCTGTCAATAAATAATGGAGAAATATTATTGTTTATCTTTTAACTATCAATTAAATGCTGCTGTACTACTCCTACGCCTTTCCCAAGCTCCACAGGCATGCCTGCTCTGTATAATGCCCTTTCTACGGCTGCAATAACCGATACCATATCATGCTTATCAATATTTCCCATATGGCCCAGCCTGAACATTCTTCCTGCGTAGGCAGCCAGTCCTCCTGCCACCATGATGCCTTCCTCTGCCAGAAGTCCTCTGAATTTTGCATCATCTACTCCTTCAGGATAAACAGGATTGGATAATGTGGCGGCCCTGCAGCCTTCCTTTGCCAATATTCTGAATCCCAGGGCTTCTAATGCTGCCTGCATTGCTGTACCGGTTTTTCTATGCCTTGCATACCTGTTTTCTATTCCTTCTTCCTTTATGATACGCACCGATTCCTTCAAAGCCCATATCATGTTTATAGCCGGTGTGGCAAAGTACTTGGCCGTATCCTTCATTACAGGAAGCCATTTTTCAAAATCTATATAGAACTCAGGAATGCTTCCCAGGCTTTTGCGCCTTTCCAGCGCTTTCCCGCTTGCCCAGAGCATTGTCAGGCCGGGGGCAACGCCGAAGGCTTTCTGTGAGCCTGTAAACAATATATCTATTCCCATGGCGTCAACATCTTCAGGCTCTCCTGCCGTAGCGCAAACACCGTCAACTATGTAAATTGTCTCAGGGAATTCCTTCATCATCTTGCCGATTTCCGCAACCGGCGCACAAACCCCTGTGGAAGTATCAACATGAGTAACTGTCATAGCCGCGTATTTTTTCTCTTTCAGCTTTTCTTTCATTTTTTCAACAGGTACCGTTTCGCCCCATTCGCTGGAGATAACATCTGCATTCAAACCTTTTCTGCTGCATAGGTCTATGAACCGGTCTCCAAAAAACCCGTGAGATACTATCAGCACATTGTCGCCTGCCTTTGTAGTATTGGCTATGGCCATTTCCATACCCATAGTGCCGGTGCCTGCAACAACAAATACTTCTCCGCTGCAATTAAACAAAGACTTCAAATCCTCCAGAAGCTCCTTAAAATCCTTTACAAAAGCCGGATCTCCAAAAGCAACAGTCTCTCTCCCCATCTGTTCCTGGATGGACCTAGCTACAGGAGTGGGTCCCGGAATCATCAACAGTTTCCTGGTTTTCATAGAAATCCTCCTTTTTTACTATTAGTAAATTATGATTTACCTATACTTTAATTATGCGCCCTATCCCATTTAAAGTCAAGGAATGAATCACCGCATGTCTTTCCATTGCAGGCATCTTATGATAAGCTATTAATGTACCCTGCAAATATCAGTGGTTAAATATGGTTTTAGGAAGGTGTGCCCGTGTCATATCTGAAACTTATTGATGATAAAATTCAATCCTTGGCAGAGTCGCTTTCATCCATACTTAATGTAGAAACCACCGTGGTAGATGAGCATTTGCTGAGAATCGCAGGAACAGGAGACTTTTACCATCGTATTAATGAAAGCAGCCCCGAAAATTCATTATTTGCAAAAGTATTGAAAACCGGAAAAGCAGACTTGAACCTATACGATAAAAAAAATCCGATATGTCAAACCTGCAACAATTCTGATACCTGCAAAGAGCTTAAAAGCATGATTCTTCCGATAAAAGTTGAAAATGATGTTATCGGTGTCGTAAGCTTTGTATCCTTTAATGCCGCCCAGGATCAGCTTATGGTTGAAAAAAAAGAGGAATATCTTGAAATCCTTAAGCATTTTGCGGAAACCATCGAAAAAGAGATAATAAGCATCAAAATGGTGAATAAGCTCAATATGGGCATAGCCGAAATAAACGGCATCATAAACTCCATAAACAGAAGCATTATCATATTGAATAAGGAGCAGCGGATTATTTATATAAATTCCAAAGCAATAAAATCCCTGAATATTAATTTTTCAGCCGACAAGATTATTAACAAAAGAATCGGCAGCATTATTAAAGGTTTTAAAGCTGAGGATACCAACAATAAGGAAGTCATAGGCAACTGGGCAATAGGGGGCAAGCTGATAAAGGTCATATACAAAGTAAATTATATAATTCTCGATAATAAGAACGTCTCCACTATAATTAATTTTGATACTCTGGATGAAATAATCAGCATAGCCATGACTTACAACAGCGATGAAGAAACGACCTTCGAAAATATAATCGGACGCAGTCAGATAATGCAGGACGTAATTGAGAAAGCAAAAATAGCCGCTAAATCCGATTCCACGATATTTCTGCACGGTACAAGCGGTACCGGCAAAGAGTTGTTTGCCAGATCCATACACAATGCAAGCTACAGAAAAGACGGCCCTTTTGTTGCGGTAAACTGTGCCGCCCTGCCTGAAAACCTTATCGAATCGGAACTCTTCGGTTATGAAAAAGGCTCATTTACCGGTGCAAGTCAGAAAGGCAAAACAGGCAAGTTCGAGCAGGCCAATAACGGCACACTGTTTCTTGATGAAATTGCAGACCTCCCTCTGCATCTTCAGGCAAAGCTGCTTAGGGTTCTCCAGGATAAAAAGATTGACAGGATAGGCGGCTCCGCTCAAATAAATGTTAATGTCAGAATAATTTCCGCTACTCATAAAAACCTTGAGGAAATGGTAAGGAATAACGAATTCAGGGAAGACTTATTCTACAGGTTAAATGTAATACCCCTGCACCTGCCGTCCTTAAAGGACAGAGAAGAAGATGTCCTCCTGTGTTCCGAATATATAATCAAGAAATTATGCCTTAAGATGAACAAATCTCCAAAGCGCATTTCCAAGGATGTAGAAACAATGTTCATGGGCTACGGCTGGCCGGGAAATGTGAGAGAGCTGGAGAATGTGCTGGAATATGCCATTAATTTTTCCTTTGATGATGAAATCACTGCAGAGAATTTACCTGAATACTTTCTGGCCAACTACGCAAAAAAAGATAATGATGAATACATCAATATTGAATCACCGGAAATTGATAATTTAAAGAGCTTGGGTGACATTACCAAAGAATATGAAAAAAAGCTTATAAGAAAGCTTATAAGCAAATACGGCAATACTACCGAGACGAAGAGGAAAATCGCAGAAAAGCTCGGAATGAGCATTACTACTCTCTATAGAAAACTCAACGATTATTAATCTTTGCCTATTTATCAAGCATTATATTAATTATTTCAATATCCGTGCCTTCCATTCCCTTTTTGCCTACTCTTCCAAAGCTTTTGATAGTTTCCTCAACTCCGCCTTTAACAAGACCTTCACCGCTTCTAAATACCTTACCCCTTGCGCTCAGCTGGTATCCTAAAATTGCCGCTCCGACAGCAGAAGATATTTTTGCGGCACAGGAGGGCTTTGCTCCGTCACAGACCATACCGCCTATGTTTGCTATTGTATTGATGATTGTACTGGAAATCTCTTTATAGCTGCCTCCGTTAAGGTATGCTATCCCTGCACCGCTTCCCGCCGCAGCACTTACAGCACCGCAGTATGCCGAAAGATTCCCTATTTGGGCTTTCTGATGAATAGAAACGAGATTGCTTATTATCAATGCCCTAAAGAGCTTTTCTTCACTTGTCTTTAATTCCCTTGCATACTCAATTACAGGAACAGATACCGTAATCCCCTGATTTCCGCTGCCTGAGTTAATAACTACCGGCAGTGAACAACCGCTCATTCTGGCATCGCTTCCGGCAGCAGCCATAGCCCTTGCCCTTACTGTTACATCATTGCCGTAGTTTTCCAGAAGTGTTTTTCCGACGCTGACACCATAGTCATTCCTGATGCCTTCTTCCGCAATAGCCGTGTTTACTGTTACCTGTTTTTCAAGGAGTTCATGCAGTATATCCAAATCAACCGTTTCGGCAAATTCCAGAATATCCTTTATATTGAGAAGAGTTTTGTCTCCGGCCAATTTGGAGTCTTTGCGGCCGCCGTTATTATTCTCAAAAAGAACCTTTCCGTCTTTTACAATTTTAACTATGTTGGTATGTGCATCTACAATATAAACCTCTGCGGATTCATTTCCCGCATACACCTTGGCTTCAATATAAAGGTTGTCCACTCCCTTCAGATGATAAACCTTGCAGTAACCTTCCTCGGTTAATCTTTTTACAGTACAGTATTGTTTCCTCTTAACACTTTCCAAAACCTGCAGTCCCCTGTCAGGATCTCCCCCCACGACTCCCGCAACAGCCGCAGCATCGATGCCTATAAGCCCTCCGGTATTTGGCACCACAACACCTTTTACATTTTTTACAATATTACCGCTGCACCCTACCTCTATCCTTTCCGGTGCTTTTCCCAGCACCGACCTGGCTTTAGCTGCCGCATAAGCAATTGCAATGGGCTCGGTACAACCAAGGGCTTCAATTAATTCACTTTTCAAGATAAGAATATAGTTTTCCATTACCTTTTTGCTTAACATTAATTAATCCCCCGCTCTCCTGTAAAACATATATTAATTTATAGTAATGCAATTACCATGCCAGATTTAATAATTCACGCCATAGCCCTTGTCCTTGCCCGCATTTATTAAGTTTATGCCTGATTTGCACTATGCCTTGTCTGCAGCAAAGGCTTATTTTTAGAATATTAATTTTCATAAATGTAAAAAATGTTTCATTCATGAAAATATTATTCCTTTTATGACACCTTATGCATTAATATGATATAATATGCACAAGCGCATATTATATCATATTGCACATCAGGAGCTGATTAGGATTGGATAACTATAACGAGAAAAACACAAAGACCATTGGGTCTGTTATAAAAGCCATTGAAATTCTGGAAGAACTGGCTGAATCAGAAAAAGGACTTGGATTAACAGAAATAAGCAGCAGTCTGAATTATGGAGTCAGTGCAACTTATCATCTTCTCAATACATTAAAGCTTCATAATATAATTGAGCAGAACAAAAAAACCAAGAAATACAGAATAGGTGTCGGCCTGTTTAGAATAAGCAGCAAGGCCAAAAGCCAATATTCCCTGGCGAACCTTGCCATGCCGTTTTTGGACAAACTAAGGGCAACAGTGGATGAGACCAGTAACCTATTGGTGCTGGACGGATATGAAGTGTTATATATTGCTCAGTCCGAAAGCACCAAGCTCCTGAAAATGTTTACTCAGCTTGGGGCAAAGGCTCCTCTGTACTGTACAGGCGGCGGTAAAGCGATTTTAGCTTATAAGCCCCTTAGCTTTCAAGAGCTTGCCCTGAGTAAAATCAACTTTATAAAATATACTGAAAATACCATTGTCACAGCAGATGGTTTGCGAAAAGAATTTGAAACCATAAAAAAACAAGGCTATTCCATAGATAATGAGGAAAGGGAAGAAGGGATTACGTGTGCAGCCGCTCCGATATTTGATTGTTATGGCGAGGTTATTGCCGCCGTAAGCATATCAGGCCCAAGCTACAGAATAAAAGAAAAGGATTCAAAAAGTATAATATCCAGTGTGGTTTTGACAGCAAAAGAAATATCAGCTAATTTGGGTTATATGGAAAAATGAACCCCTATATGCATAGTTCAACCTTGTTTCTCCCGATGGATTTTGCCGTTAATAAAGCATCATCCACCCGTGAAACAAACTGATCAATGCTTTCATCGGTTATGTATTCCCCTACCCCTGTGCTTATCGTAATTCTATCATGTTGTATTCCAAAGTTGTTTTTCTCTATAGATTTCCTGACTCTTTCCGCAACCTTATATGCATCTTTGGAGGCCTTTCCGGGCATAAGTATGATGAATTCATCTCCGCCCCATCGAAACAGCTTGTCCGTTTCTCTTATTGAAGCTTTGACTATCTCTGTTACTACCTGCAAAATCCGGTCCCCCCAACTATGCCCGTAAATATCGTTTATCAGCTTGAAGCAGTCAATATCAAACATGATAATTGAAAAAGGGCTGCCGTGCATCTCTTTCATATCAACGGCAGATTTGACGTATTCCTCAAATCTTCGCCTGTTGTATGCACCTGTCAGCATGTCAAAGGTCGCAAGCTTCTCAAGCTCTCTGTTTGCAGTCTCCAGCTCATTATAGTATTTTTTTAACTCATTCTCATGTACTTTCTTTTCAGTGACATCCCGGGTAACACCGATATAACCCAGGAATCTATCATGCTCGAAAACCGGTTTTACAGAAACCTCAACCCAAATTAACCCTTTATCCTTACAAATGAATTGAAGATCATACATAATGATCCCTCTTGAATTACATGACTTTCTGCTATGTGCGTTTTTCTTCCATTGATCCAATACATAATTCCTTGACTCCGGAACAAGAAAATCCGTCATTCTTTTTCCGATCATCTCACTGCTTTCATATCCCGACATTTCCTTACACGACGGACTTATGTAAGTAAAAATCAGGTTCTCATCCATTTCCCAGATTACATCCTTAATGTTTTCAACCACATATTTGTAGCGATAATGCTGCCTATAATCATCAAATGTTACTTCTTTCATACATTTCACCTGCAATCGAAAAAATCTGTTATTTTTAATTATTATATCGTATAAATACATAAAAAGGTACAATTCATTACAAATTTTTGTGTTTCATATCTCTTCTTTCGTTCTGTTTTTGCTTTGTCATGGTTCAAGTTACACGTCCTCCTGTCCCATGACAGCTTTAAAGGCTTCCGGCAGATACCTGATAATATCACCGGCAATGAGGGAATACTCACCTGCATAACTGCTGCCTATGTCACCGGCTAAACCATGTATGTATACTGCAGCCCTCAGAGCGTCCGTGATTTCAATTTTTTGGCCTATAAGTGAAGCAATAATCCCCGTCAGGACATCTCCGCTGCCTGCTGTTGCCATGCCGGGATTACCCGTGGTATTGATGTAACTGTTCCCCCGGGGGCAGGCAATAACGGTCCTTGCCCCCTTCAGCACCAGATAAACATTATATCTGCATGCAAATTCCGCGGCTTTTTCAATTATGTTTTCTCTCATATAATCAGGGTCCTTATTTATCAGTCTTGCCATTTCACCGTAATGGGGAGTTAATATCATAATCTGCCTGTGATTGTTCAATATATCGGGAGTCAGCAGGTTTATTCCTTCCGCATCAATAACCAGAGGTTTTTGTGAATTTTCAGCCAGGAACTTCAACAGCTCTCCGTACCTTTTCATATCAGCGCATCCGGAGCCTGTGGCAATAACATCCGAAAACTGTATTAGCTCCCGGTTCAGCTCATCATAATTTATGTTTTGTTCATTAAAGGCATATGTTATTGCTTCCAATGCCATAGACTCAACAATACAGTATATGGCTTCAGTCACACATGCCTTGACAAGGCCTGAACCGCTGCGCAGGGCAGCATTGCAGTTCAGCACCGCCGCTCCTGCCATACCCTTTGAGCCTGACAGTATTCCCACTCTTCCGTAGGTTCCCTTGTGTGAATCCCTTTCTCTCTTTTTTATTATGTTTCTTACATCCCGATGCTCAGTAAGGCTTATCCGTGAGCCTTTGTCCTCCGTTGGCGCATCAAATATCTCTGATATTCCCAATATATATTTGTCAATGCCTCCGACCATTTTTCACAGCCCCTTTATTTCCCGGCAATCTTTTTTATAGCAGCCTTACAGCGTCAAATAAAAGCTTCAGTGTAAGCGCCAGTGCTATTGTCACAAATATCGGCTTTATTACCTTTGCACCGTTTTTTATGGCTATTTTGCTCCCCATCCTTGCACCGGCTATCATGGCAAGGCCTATGGGTATTCCAAGCATATAATATATCTTTCCGTTTATCGCAAACATCACAAGAGAAGTGAAATTACTTACAAAATTCAGCACCTTGCTGTTACCGGCCGCTATCGTAAAATCAAAGCCGTATACTTTTATGAACAGAAATATCAGAAAAGAAACCGTCCCGGGTCCGAAAAAGCCGTCATAGAAGCCAAGGGAAAAGGCGAATAAACATCCTTTAATAATATTTCTGCCTGTAAGTTCTTTGAACTTATCCTCACTGCCGAAGTCCTTTTTGGCAATTGTATAAATTGCAGTCGCAAAAATAAGCACCAATATTATTAATCGCAGAAACTTCTGATCGATTCTCAGCGCAGTAAATACTCCTATCACTGAACCTGCCAGAGTACACGGAACAGTGAATTTCATCAGGGGAATATGCACCTTTCCTGAGCGTATGAATGTATATGCGCTTGTAACAGCTCCAAAGGAGCTTGAAAACTTGTTGGTTCCTAATGCGAAATGAGGGGGTACCCCTGCTGCCATAATTGCAGGAAGACTGATAAGCCCGCCGCCTCCGGCAATAGCATCCACCGCAGCTGCTGCAAAGCCTGCGAGGCACAAAAATACAACGTTTAACACAGTTATTTCAAATTCCATTTGTAACTCCTGAATCCATATTTATAAGCCCGGCATCGGGGCAGTGAGGGCACTGTTCCTGCTGCTTTTATTGATTTACACTGCTTAAAAGGGGCGGTATTACTTGCTTCTTGCGGGATACTACTCCGGGCAGAATTATTGAATTCTTATCATGCTTCCCTTCAAATGCTTTGGATATCAATTCGGTATTGCTGCCGATAAACAGCAGCTCGGTTCTTTCATCGGAAATGTCGGTAAGCATGAACAGCACCATATCAAGTTTCTTATCCCGGTAGACCTTGTCCATATATTCAAGCATCCTGTCCTTTATCTCAAGAAGCTCGCTGCTGTCCATAGAGTATACCTGTCCCACTCCCAACTCCAGCTCTCCCGTTTTGAACTGCTTGAAATCCTAGTAGAAGATCTCCTCGGCACTTTTATCCATAAGATTTGAGCTGGCCCTGAACATAATCATTGAAAACTCATCCATATCCAATCCGGCAATTTCCGCCAGGCTCTCCGCCGCTTCCCTGTCCGCCTCCGTACAGGTGGGAGATTTGAATGCCAGGGTATCCGATAATATCGCAGAGCAAAGAAGCCCTGCCATCTTTTTGCTTATTTCCACATTGTTCTCCATGTACATATTCCGGACAATCGTAGCAGTGCAGCCTAAGGGCTGGTTTCTGAAGTATACCGGCCCTACAGTTTCAATATCACCTATTCTATGGTGATCGATTATCTCCAGAATTTCCGCTTCTTCAAGGCCATCCACTGCTTGTGAACGCTCATTGTGATCAACCAGTATCACCTGTTTTCTTGGGCAGTTAATCAATGATGCCCTTGAAAGCATCCCTATCATATTGTTTTTATCATCCACCACCGGGAAGTTTCTGAATCTTTTCTTGACCATAACTTCCCTTACGTCATCCAAATAATCATTAATATTAAAGGTGACCAACTCATTGGATTTCATGAACTGCCTTATAGGTATGCTTTGATTTATAAGCCTTGCCACCGTATAGGTGTCATGGGGCGAAACCACTATGGCACAGTTTTGGGCCTCAGCCAGTTTCTTTATAGAACTTGCTACAGGTACTCCCCCTGTTACCACGATACATTGGGCTCCCATCTCGATGGCGCATAACTGGGCCTCATATCTGTTCCCGACGATTACAACATCTTTTGCATGTATATAGCTCTCCATCAAATCCGGATTCATGGCACCGATATGCACATTACCGTTATATACCGAGTCTTCTATATCCCCGACCAGTATTTCCCCGTCCAGCACTTCAACCATATTCCTGTACGGAGTCCTGGCCTGGGATAATATATCATTGTCATATATGTCCATAAATGAATGTGCAATATCGTCAACTGCAATTATCCCGTCCAGTGTCCTGTTGTTATGTGAAACTGCAAGGGTGGTTATCCCGCTGCTTTTCATTATTTCCCAAGCCTTTTTCAAGGATATCTCCGGTTTGACAAGCTCCACTTTCCTGATATTTATATCCTTAACTTGTGTCCTTACATTATCTATCAGAATTGGTTCCCCGGCTTTGAAATAATTAAGCACAAAAAGTGTCTCGCTGTTTAATTCTCCTATTCTCTTCGGAAAATATACATTGCTTGATGTGATAATATTCTTAAGATTGGCATAAGCTATGGATGAGCATATGGAATCGGTATCGGGATTTTTATGCCCAATTACTGAAATTTCCTTTTTCAAGTACATTCCTCCTTCAGCGATGCTTTCACCTTTTCCGCACAATATGAGATAAAGCTTTCAAAATCCTCCTGTACTATACCTCTGGCTTTATCTATGATATTGCTGCATTTTGATATGTCAATTTCTATTCCATGCTTATAATTCATTTGCGTATTATATCTTCTTGCAAGGGTAAAGCTGTTCAGATCCTTCAATTCCATAAACTCTGTAAATTTGCAGAAGCAATCCGATACGGACTTTTCTTTCAAACCGTAGTATCTGTCAAGGTATAATGAGAGTTCTTTAATCAGGCAGTAGTCCGTCAAGCCCTTATGAAATACATCCATCAGTTCCCTTTCGGATTCCGCAATATTCATTTCGATACCCATTTCTATAAAATTGTGAGCCTTCCATAGTCCGAACTCTGCGGGAATATTACAGGCTTCAATTACTTCCTTCTCTATTGCTGCCGCCTTCTGAAAACAGTAGCCCTTGTATCCGTCCCCATATTCCTCATCTCCGTAGAAATCAAGGCCTCTCGGATTTACGGTATGCGTAGCCATAGCCCTTGCAAATTCAAGGTACTCATTTCCATGCCCCTTAAGGTATTTATACAGCCCCCATCCCACATTATGGGTCTGGTCACGGGTAAGGCTGCATTTTATCACAGTATCAGGAAAAACAGACCCCAAAACAGTCATATTACTGCTGTAACCCAATACTCTCCTGCAAAACCAAATATGTGTTATCGGAAACATTAGTTCTTCCTTTCTCACACGCATTAATCTTCTATATCTATATCTGCATCTACATCTATATTAATATATTTTTAACATATTATAAAGGGGCTGTTGAACATCAGTAGAATAATGCGACATAATGAGTTTGTGAAGTACTCCGACTGTAGGGGAAGTATGTTCTCCTCACCTTCCAAAGCCAACAAAATCACTGGCGCGGGTCCCATCTCTGCGGGTCCGTCTGGTTATTTTGCCTGGAGGTATTCCCGTTCCGAGGTCAGGTGGAAGGTTTCCTCGAAGATATCTTCCCCACGTCGGTATTTGCATTTCCTATATATACAAGGTAGTGCTCCTTAATATACATACCAAGCAAGAGCTGTATAGTATAGCAGGGCATACTTTTATGATTTTGGCAACAGGCCTCTGATATGGCTTTGGTAAAAAGTTCGTGAAGCCGGCATGGACGCCGGCTTAGGTGGCTCGGGTCATGGACGACCTTTTGACACCGTTAGAACTTTTCCAAAGGCCAAGCAAAACAAACTAATACAAATCCGTTTTGGAGCAGCTGATTTGTCCTGTGACTGTGTTGTCCGCTCTTGTAATGCGTACGGCATTACTGCGAGCGCCCGCCTTGCCACAAAACAAATCAGCTTGCTCGAAAATCTATTGACCTCCCGCCGAGGAAATTTGCTGATTCTCAAGGCAGAGGAAGCAGATTGGCCGGCGCCAATCAATGGCGATAACTAAGAAAAGCGACAAATTAACCGGCGTGAGGCGGATTCGTATTAATTTGTTTTGCTTCACAGTAGGCCTGTCAAAATCATAATCCGTGTGCATCGCTATACTATACCGTCTCTTGAAGAGGTATAGCAAACTTATGTTGCGACGCATTCTTCTTCTACTGTGCCGCTTTCTCCGCCCTGCCTACAATCATCTTGTATATTTCGCCGGTCAGTACCGGAATAATACTGAGGAGCAGTATCATAACCCAATCCCTGATTCCCAATGAAACAGTCTTGAATATGGGCTGCAGAAAAGGAATATACAACACTGCCAAACCAAGCACAAGAGATGTTATAGCAGCCAATACCAGTGCCCTGTTGCTGAAAATCCCAAGCTTTATGACCGGGTATCGCTCGGACCTGCAGGTAAAAGCCATAACAAGTTCAACAACCACAAGAGTTGTAAAAGCTATAGTTCGCGCAGTTTCCAAATCCTTATCATAATTGTTCAAAGCCCACCGGAAGGCTATAAGCACAGCCGCTGTCTGGGCTATGCTGAGTATCAATATCCCTGTTGAAAGGCTTTTATTCAGAATCGGCTCCCTTGTATCCCTCGGTTTTTTCTTCATTATACCGGGCTCTCCCGCTTCGGTGCCCAGGGCAAGAGCCGGAAAACTGTCTGATACAAGGTTAAGCCATAAAAGCTGTATAGGAACCAGAGGCACGGGCATATTAAACAATATGCTTAAGAAAATAATAAATATCTCGGCAATATTACAGGACAGAAGGAAAAAGACAAACTTCCTTATATTGCCGTATATGATTCTGCCTTCTTCAACTGCCGATACTATTGTGGCAAAATTGTCATCCATAAGTATTATATCTGCGGTACCCTTGGCAACATCGGTGCCGGTTATCCCCATTGAAACACCTATATCCGCCTTCTTCAAAGCCATGGCATCATTAACTCCGTCCCCGGTCATAGCCGCAATATGCCCCCTCTTTTTAAGCATTTCCACGATTCTCACCTTATGCTCGGGAGATACTCTTGCATATACACTGGTATTTTCGACTCTGTTGAAAAGCTCTTCATCGGATAATTTATCCAGTTCGTTACCTGTCAGTACACCGGAATGCTCTTCCATAAGCCCAAGCTCCGCGGCAATAGCCACAGCAGTGTCCTTATGATCCCCTGTAATCATAACCGGTTTTATTCCGGCTTCTTTACATGTCTTTATCGCCTCAAAGGCCTCAACCCTGGCAGGATCAATCATTCCCATAAGCCCGATAAATATCAGGTTATTTTCTATCGAATCCGGGCTTATTGATTCAGGCAGCTTATCGTATTCCCTATAGGTAAAGGCAAGTACTCTAAGGGCATCTCCCGCAAACTCGCTGTTAACTTTGGCTATTTGCTCCTTCAAAGCTTCGGTCATGTCAATCACGCTGCCGTTTTGGAGCATTTTAGCGCACCTGCCGAGTATTATATCGGGAGCACCCTTTGTAAAAGACACTATTTTGTTTTGAATGAAATTATTATGGAATGTAGTCATCATTTTTCTTTCGGAATCAAAGGGTATCTCTTCAATCCTGACATGGGCCTCGTTCATTTTTGACTTATCAAAGCCTGCCTTTGCACCTGCAACGACAAGTGCTCCTTCGGTAGGATCGCCCACTATCCCCCAGAGGTTTTCCCTGGCATCTTTCTGCTCAAGGGTGGAGTCATTGCATAATACTCCCGCAGAAAGCAGGAGCTTCAACCCGGGTTCTGCCTCAGGTTTGATTTTTTCGTCTTCAAATGTAATCTCTCCTGTCGGATTGTATCCCTGTCCCGATATTTTATAGATATTTCCATCCGTAAAAGCTCTCACCACGGTCATTTCGTTCTGTGTAAGAGTACCGGTCTTGTCCGAGCATATTACCGTTACACATCCAAGAGTCTCAACCGCAAGGAGCTTTCTGACTATGGCGTTTCTCCGCACCATCCTCTTCATTCCCAGCGCAAGTACAATTGTGACAACAGCCGGTAATCCTTCAGGTATTGCAGCAACCGCAAGGCTTACTGATACCAGGAACAACTCCAGGATATCGCCGCCTCTCATAAACCCAATGGCAAAAACAATGACACATATTATAAGGCAGGCCAGCCCCAGCCATCTACCCAACTCATTCAGCTTTTGCTGCAGGGGGGTTGTTTCATCTTCAAAAGTCTGAATTGCTTCGGCTATTCTGCCGATCTCAGTATTTGTTCCTGTGTTGACCACTATTCCTTTGCCCCTGCCATAGGTTACTATGGTGCTCATGTATGCCATGTTGAGCCTGTCGCCTATTGAAACCTCAGTATCAAAGGCCTTGCTTGCATCCTTTTCCGACGGTACTGATTCCCCCGTAAGTGAGGCTTCCTCCACTTTAAGGTTAGAGCTTTCTATAAGCCTCATATCGGCAGGTATGCTGTCTCCCGCCTCAATAAATACGACATCCCCGGGTACAAGGTTTTTTGCGGGGACTGTCTCAATATGTCCGTTTCTAAGCGCCCTTGCATTTGGAGCCGACATTTTTTTAAGCGCTTCCATGGCTTTCTCCGCTTTTCCTTCCTGCACAACCCCCAGGACAGCATTTACAATTACTATTGCAATTATTACAATAGAGTCGGATATTTCTCCAACCATTCCGGAGACTATACTGGCGATAATAAGTATTACCACAAGGAAATCCTTAAGCTGTCTGCCGATTTTAACCCATACCGGTTCTTTTTCCTTTTCCTTCAGTTCATTATACCCGTACTTTTCAATCCTGCCGGCGGCTTCCTCTCTGGAAAGGCCTTTCTGCAAATCTGTCGAAAGCTCCTCGGAAATTGCCTGAATACCCTTGTTGTACCAGTTCAGGTTCATTAAATCCCCTCCATATGATAATATTTTATTATTTGTTTATCAGCCTGAATTATTACATTGCATCCCCCATTGTATAGGAAAGTATACTTTCCTATACAATAAAAATGCCTTTGACGCAAAAACAATTTTTTGCACCAAAGGCCTCTAAAATCAAATATATTATCTGCTAAGTATCTCAACCAGCTCTACACCGTTATTTCTCTCCGTTACCGTCCTGATGGACCATTCATTCTGGAAAAGCAGCACAGGGTTCAAGGATTGATCCTGTACAATCATTGTATCAGTTGTAATCCTAAAGGTTTCCGGATTAAATTCCGGATTCTTTACCCATCTTATATACTTATAGGGCAAATGCTCCATGCTTATATCCACGCCGTATTCATTTTTCAGCCTGTATTCCAATACCTCCAGCTGAAGTATACCCACAACTCCAATAATAAATTCCTGGGTTATGGCATCTTTTTGGCGGAATAACTGGATGGCGCCTTCCTCCGATATCTGCTCTATACCCTTCATAAACTGCTTGCGCTTCAGGGAGTTTTTGGTATACACCCTTGCAAAATGCTCCGGTGCAAATACGGGTATTCCTTCGAACCTGAAGCTGCCTCCCTCGCACAAGGTGTCTCCTATCTTGAAAATTCCGGGATCGAATACTCCGATGATATCCCCTGCATAAGCCTCTTCAACAATCTCCCTATCCTGGGCCAGGAACTGCTGCGGCTGAGACAGCCTTATCATCTTGCCCCCCTGTACATGGTTGACTTCCATGCCTTTGGTGAATTTCCCGGAACAAATCCTAAGAAACGCTATCCTGTCTCTATGAGTAGGATTCATATTTGCCTGGATTTTAAAAATGAATCCGGAGAACTCTTCCTTCTCCGCATCTATCTCACCGATGTCCGCATTTCTGGAAAGAGGCGGTGTTGTTAATTCAAGAAATTCCTCAAGAAACACCTGAACTCCGAAGTTGGTCATGGCACTGCCAAAAAACACCGGAGTCAGCTCCCCCTTCAGGACTTTTCTTCTGCTGAACTCGTCTCCCGCAACATCCAGCAGCATTATATCATCAATAAGCTTATTATGAACATCCTCTCCAAGAAGATCAGAAAAGACAGGATCGTCAACATTGCCTTTAGAGGACCCTACTATGCTTTGTCCATGGTCACCGCCGTTAAACAGCTCTATCTGGGACAGCTTTCTGTCGTAAATACCCAGAAAGCTTCCTCCGACTCTTATTGGCCAGTTCATGGGAAATGACTGAATTCCCAGCACCTTCTCGATTTCTTCCGCCAGTTCAAAGGGGTCTTTTCCTGCTCTGTCCATTTTATTAATAAAGGTAAAAATCGGTATTCCCCTCATTTTGCATACGTGGAACAGCTTCCTGGTCTGTTCCTCAACACCCTTTGCCGAGTCAATTATCATCACCGCGCTGTCTGCCGCCATAAGTGTTCTGTAAGTATCTTCGCTGAAATCCTGATGCCCGGGTGTATCAAGAATATTAATGCAATAACCGTTATATTCAAACTGCATTACACTTGAAGTAACAGAGATTCCCCTCTGTTTCTCAATCTCCATCCAGTCGGATACGGCGTACTTCTGAGCTTTCCTGGCTTTTACAGAACCCGCAAGGCGAATGGCGCCTCCGTACAGCAAAAGCTTTTCTGTCAAAGTTGTCTTTCCCGCATCAGGGTGGGATATTATGGCAAAGGTTCTTCGCCTTCTGATTTCCTTTTGTAATTCCTGTTGTGCAGCCGGCATTCTATTACTCCTCTATTGTTCAGTATATACTTTTATATTTTTAACTTGTTCATCAAATCCCAAGTATCACATTCCGTGACTTATTAATTTTACACGAACAGCAATAGAGTGTCAATTAAAGCATCAATATACCGGAGTGCAGAAGCCGGCATATTTGGGATTTTTACCTACGGTAATTTCAAAAAACAGGCTCTTCAGCTTAGTACATATATCCCCCGGCCTGCCTGCACCTATAGTCCTCCTGTCCACTTCAACTATCGGCATTACTTCCATAGCAGTTCCGCTGAAGAACACCTCCTGTGCCGAGAAAAGCTCATTCCTTGGGATGCTTCTCTCTACTACCTCCATTCCAAACTCTTCCTTTGCGAGAGTGATAATCGTTTCTCTTGTTATTCCCTCAAGTATATTGTCTGAAGGCGGCGGGGTTACCAGTTTTCCTTTTTTCACCATGAAAATATTTTCTCCGGGCCCTTCACATACATTTCCGTTATCAGTGAGGAATAATGCCTCATCAAATCCGTTTCGAAGCACTTCCAGGGACGCCAGTGCCGAATTCAGGTATGCCGCTGATGCCTTAGTCCTTGGAGGCAGCATATTATCCCTGAGCCTCTGCCATGAAGTAAATGCAACATGCATTTCCTGCTTGCCCGAAAAATTCCCCAGAGGCTGGCAGTAAATAAGCAGTCTGTTGTCATCATCCAACAGTGTAGGATTCAACCCTTCACCGCCTTTATATGCCAAAGGCCTTATATACACCGTTGTCCTGAAGCCGTACAGCTGCTGTCCTTCTTCATCCCAATATGCTCTTATTCCCTCAAAGCAGGCAAGCCCATAATTGACCACTTTGCTTCTTATACTTATACTCACTTCTTTTTCCGGTACTATTTTTCCATTGAAAAAAACATATGATTCGTCCATAATTACATCTCCTTAGTTTTTCTAAAAATCATCTATACACTCATTTATAGGCTCTCCCGCCGGAACCATCGGAAGCACCAGGTCATCCGGATGTATGATGCATTCTATTACAACAGGCTCATTCATATCAAAAGCTTCTTTAAAAGCCTTTTCGACTTCATCATTTTCAGTGATTTTCGCCGACTTTATCCCAAAGGCATCGGCAAGCTTTGTAAAGCTTACTTCATCCGCAAGGCTTGTATGGGAATACCTTTCGCCGTGGAAAATCTTCTGCCACTGGCGCACCATCCCCAGAGAACTGTTATTCAAAACCACCTGAACAATCGGAAGCTTGTATTTTGTAATGGTAGAAAGCTCGGAAAGATTCATCCTGAAGCTTCCGTCTCCTGCTATATTAATCACCTTGCAATCAGGCTTTCCCACTGCTGCGCCTATTGCCGCACCAAGGCCGTAGCCCATTGTTCCAAGCCCTCCCGATGATATGAATGTCCTGGGATCGGCAAAGGGATAATACTGTGCCGTCCACATCTGATTCTGCCCCACCTCGGTAGTTATTATACTCTTGCCTTGAGTAAGCTCATAAAGCTTTTTCATCAAATATTGGGGATTCAAGGATCCTTTGCTTTTATATGAAACAATATAAGCCTCTTTCCAGCTTTGTATCTGTTTGTTCCAGATTCCCTCCTTCTTTTCGTCAATTCTCTCCAGCAAAAGCCTCAGATATTTCTTAACATCACCGCAAAGGGGAATTTTTATATCTACGTTTTTCCCCAATTCCTCCGGGTCAATATCTATATGAATAATATTGGCATAAGGAGCAAAGCTGTCAGCCTTGCATATTGTCCTGTCACTGAACCGTGCCCCGACAGCTATGAGAAGATCGCAGTTGCATATGGCAATATTTGAGCATCGTGACCCATGCATGCCGGCCAGGCCTGTAAAATAAGGATGAGTTCCCGGGAATACCCCCGTACCCATTAATGAGCAAGCCACAGGAGCCTTTATCTTCTCCGCGAATTCCAGCAGTTCCCGGCAGGAATCCGAAATCTTGACACCGCCTCCCGCATAAATCAACGGCCTCTTACTGTTGTTTATCAATTCAACTGCCTTATCCAGGTATAAGTCCGTTTCACAGCTCATTTCCGGCAGATTGGAGGTGTCATAGCCGGTATCTGCCTCCGCAGGCTCATATTCTATTACAGCCTGCTGCACATCCTTGGGAATATCAATGAGTACCGGTCCCGGACGCCCGGACCTTGCAATCTCAAAAGCTTCCCTGACAATTTTCGGAAGTGTTTCCGGATTCATTACCAGATAGTTCTTTTTTGTTATGGTCTTTGTAATGCTTGTAATATTAAGCTCCTGAAAGGAATCTTTGCCAAGAAGCGACCTTGCCACCTGCCCCGTGATTACAACCATCGGAACTGAGTCTCTGGATGCAGTTGCTATTCCCGTTACAGTGTTGGCAGCCCCCGGGCCTGAAGTTGCCAGGACAACTCCTACCTTCCCCGTTGCCCTTGCGTATCCGTCCGCAGCATGAGCTGCACCCTGCTCATGGGCAGTCAATATATGGGTTATGTCCTTCCTTTCGTAAAGAGCATCATAAATATTTATAACCGTGCCTCCCGGGTATCCGAATATCGTATCGACTCCCTGTTCCCGGAGGCATTCCAAAAGTGCCTCAGCACAATTCAATCTCATTTCATCACCTCCAAACTAAATCAGAATGTTTTCTGCAACAATACTGCCCATCTTTTCCGTCCCGACTAAAGTCATTCCCGGCTGCATTATGTCAGCTGTCCTGTATCCTTTGTCCAAAGCATTATTTACAGCCTCAAGGACTGCATCTGACTCCTTCTCCATTCCGAAGCCGTATTTCAGCAGCATTCCGCAGCTGAGTATTGCAGCCAGGGGATTTGCAATGCCCTTTCCCGCAATATCAGGTGCTGAGCCGTGTATAGGTTCAAACAAACAGGCTTTTGAGGCTCCCAGGCTGGCTGAAGGCAGCATCCCGAGAGAACCGGCAAGCATAGATGCCTCATCGCTTAATATGTCCCCGAACAGGTTCTCCGTGAGTATCACATCGAACTGCCCCGGATTCCTGATAAGCTGCATTGCCGCATTGTCCACATACATATATGCTGTTTCCACATCCCCATAATCCTTCATAATGCTTCCTGTAACCTCACGCCACAGCCTTGAGCTTTCGAGGACATTTGCCTTGTCAACAATAGTAATTCTCTTTCTTCTCTTTCTTGCAATGCCAAAAGCTATTCCTGCAATCCTTTCAATTTCACGGGATGTGTATTCCATCATGTCCCATGCCTTGATTCCGTCCTTTGTCTCGACTCTTTTCTTTTCGCCAAAATATGCGCCCCCCGTAAGCTCACGAACAATCATTATATCAAAGCCTTGTGACAGTACCTCCGCTTTCAGCGGGGAAGCGGTTCTAAGCTGCGGAAAAAGCATTACCGGCCTCAGATTGGCAAATAATTTGAGAGCTTTTCTGATACCCAGAAGCCCAGCTTCCGGCCTCAGGTTCCCGGGAAGGCCGTCCCATTTCGGCCCCCCTACGGCGCCCAGAAACACCGCATCGCTTCCCGCGCAAATATCAACAGTCTCATCGGGCAGCGGCACTCCCGTCTCATCAATTGCCCTGCCCCCCAACAGAGCTTCCCGGTATTCAAACTTGCATTTAAATCTTTCCGATACTGCATAAAGCACCTTTAATGCTTGTTCAGTTACCTCCGGCCCGATTCCGTCTCCCTTTATCAAAGCAATTTTCATAGACCCTTCCCCCGTTTCCTTACATAATTTATCAATCCTTCGGCTTTCATTATTTCCCTCATAAATTCAGGGAAGGATTCAGCCTGATAGGTCCGGCCTTTGGTGATATTTGTTATTCTTCCTGTCTTAATGTCCGCTTCCACCAGGTCACCCTTTTCCATATCCTTTGCTGCAGCAGCGCATTCAAGTATGGGAAGCCCTATATTTATGGCATTTCTGAAGAAAATCCGTGCAAAGGACTCAGCTATGATGCACTTGATTCCGGAAAGCTTTATTACCAACGGCGCGTGTTCCCTGGAAGAACCGCAGCCGAAATTTTTGCCTGCCGCAATTATGTCTCCTGGCTTCACAGCCTTTACAAAATCACAGTCTATGTCCTCCATACAGTGAGAGGCAAGCTCAGCCTTATCGGTTATGTTCAAATATCTTGCCGGGATAATAACATCCGTATCCACATTATCTCCGTATTTAAAAGCTCTGCCTTTTATCATCCGAGCACCTCCTCAGGAGAAGAAATTTTGCCGGTAATGGCGGAAGCCGCTGCTACTGCCGGACTTGCAAGGTATATCTCACTTTCCGGATGCCCCATCCTACCTACAAAATTCCTGTTGGTAGTTGCCACTGCCCTTTCCCCCTTTGCCAGTATTCCCATGTGGCCTCCGAGGCAGGGCCCGCAGGTCGGGGTACTTACTGCCGCTCCTGCTTCAATGAATATCTCAAGCAAACCTTCCTTCATTGCCTCCAGATATATCTTCTGGGTTGCCGGAATAATTATTGTCCTTACACTTGAACTTACTTTGCTGCCCTTCAATACTTTTGCAGCCGTTCTGAGGTCCTCAAGCCTGCCGTTGGTGCATGACCCTATAACTACCTGGTCGATCCTTATATCTCCCACCTCATCTATACTTCTCGCATTCTCCGGAAGATGCGGAAATGCAACTGTCGGTTTGATTGCTCCCAAGTCAATTTCTATTACCCTGTTGTATTCTGCATCTGCGCCGGCCTTGAAAATCTTTGGGATTCTTTCCGAATGCTCCGAAACATATTCCAGAGTTTTGCCGTCAGCTTCAAAAATTCCGTTTTTTGCTCCGGCCTCTATTGCCATATTTGCAATGGTGAACCGGTCATCCATGGAAAGGTGCCCGACTCCGTCCCCGCTGTACTCCATAGATTGGTACAAAGCTCCGTCCACCCCTATCATTCCTATGATATGGAGTATAATATCCTTTCCGCTGACCCATTTCCCCGGCTTGCCTTTCAATATGAACTTTATTGCTCCCGGCACCTTGAACCATGCTTCTCCCGTCGCCATACCCACAGCCATATCGGTACTTCCTATTCCTGTTGAAAATGCTCCCAGGGCTCCATAGGTACAGGTGTGGGAATCAGCTCCTATTATGACATCCCCCGGAACTGCCAGGCCCTTTTCCGGGATTAGTGCATGCTCTATCCCCATTTGCCCTATTTCAAAATAATTCTCAATTTCCATTTTTCTTGAAAACTCCCTGACCAGTTTGCAGTTCTCCGCAGATTTAATATCCTTGTTGGGAGTGAAGTGGTCAGGTACAATTGCAACCTTGCTTTTGTCAAACACCCTGTTTGCCCCTATCCTGTTGAACTCTTCAATTGCAACCGGTGCTGTGATATCATTGCCAAGCACCAGGTCAAGCCTGGCTTTTATCATCTGCCCCGGATGCACTTCCTCAATTCCTGCATGAGCTGCCAGAATTTTTTGCGTCATTGTCATTCCCATATTTTTTTGCCTCCCTTTTCTCCCATTCCCCCAGGAAGTACTCTATGGAGTCAACCAAAGCGAAGCAGCTTGCTTCTATTATATTTGTTGAAACCCCCACCGTACCCCAAACGAATTCACCGTCTGTGGATTCAATATGAACCCTTACCTTTGCAGCCGTTGCCTGAGCCGTATCAAGCACGCGGACCTTATAATCCGTTAATCTGACTCCCTTCAGCTGCGGATAGAACAGCTCCAAAGCTCTTCTCAAAGCCTTATCTATTGCGTTTACAGGGCCGTTGCCCTCTGCAGCACTGATTTCCTCAACCCCCATTACTTCCACTTTAATTACGGCACCTGCGCTGTTTGATTCATCCCCCTTATCGTCACACCATACCCTGAAGTTAATAACCTTAAAAAACTCGTTATCCTTTCCAAGAGACCTCTTTATCAGGAGTTCAAAAGAGCTTTCAGCTCCTTCAAACTGATATCCCTCATGTTCCAGCTTTTTTAGCTTATCTGTTATTTCCTTTACTTCGGAAGAATCTTTGGAAAGCCCCGGAGCATACTTCTGAATTTTTTTAAGTATCGTACTTCTCCCCGATACCTCAGACATCAGAACCCTTCTTTCATTTCCTACAAGCTCCGGCGCGATATGTTCATAAGAGACCGGATGTTTCAAAACTGCGTCTATATGCATTCCCCCCTTATGGGCAAAAGCATTGTTTCCCACATAGGGCCCATATTCATTGTGGCTTATGTTGGCAACTTCACTGACAAACCGGGATAATTGCGTAAGGCTTTTTATTTTGCAATCATCAATCAAGCAGTATTTTCTTTTCAATTGAAGATTTGGGATTATTGTGCACAGGTTTGCATTTCCGCAGCGTTCTCCGTATCCGTTAATAGTCCCCTGCACCTGTGACGCTCCGTTTTGTACAGCCATTACACTGTTTGCCACAGCCATTCCGCAGTCATTATGGGTGTGTATGCCTATTGGGGCTTCCAGGATGTTTGAGATTTTTCCGGTAATATCCCCTATCTCCCAGGGAAAGCTTCCTCCATTGGTGTCACATAATGCCAGCCAGTCGGCACCTGCATCCTGGGCTGCCTTTAAAGTATGAAGGGCATAATCCGGGTTTGATTTGTACCCGTCAAAAAAATGCTCCGCATCGAAAATGACTTCCTTACCCTTTTCTTTCATAAATCCTATTGTCTCGCTTATCATCCTCAGGTTCTCATCAAGGGTGGTACGAATAATGCTGTTTACATGAAAATCCCAGCTTTTTCCGAATACTGCAATTGCAGGAGTTTCCGCCCTTAAAAGCGACAGAATGTTGTCATCCTCATGAACCTTTGTATTTGCTCTTCTGGTACTGCCAAAAGCAACCAGTTTCGAATTCTTCAGTTTAACCTTTCTAATCCTGTCAAAGTATTCCATGTCTTTTGGATTTGATCCCGGGTTGCCTGCCTCTATATAGTCGGTTCCAAAGTCGTCAAGCCTCATGGTCAGGTTAACCTTGTCCCTCAATGTGAATGAAATACCTTCCCCTTGTGCTCCGTCCCTTAGAGTCGAGTCATATATATATATCTTCTTACAATAATTCCAATTCCCAACGCTCATCACCTCCGGCCCCAAAATAATTCCGGCTCTTCACAAATTCAAAACCCTTTACTTCGCTCTCTTCCGGCTCTTCAACCCTTGATTCCATGTTGTTTATTGCATTTATATATGCCAATGCGCTGGCTTCAACTATATCCGTGCTGACTCCATAACCTACCGACCTTGTTTTATCCTTTGAAATCTTTACGGTAACTTCGCCAAGGGCATCTTTACCTTCCGTAGAAGCCTTTATCACGTATTCATCAAGCTTTACCCTTACACCTGTTGCCCTTTCGATGGCATTGAAGGTGGCATCGACAGGCCCGTCTCCGCAGGCGGCTTCTTCGTACACATCATCATTGCATCTGATTCTGACGGTTGAAGTTGAAGTTATGTCACTTCCGCTTGATACCTGGAAGTATTCCATCCTATACTTTTCATAAGCCTTCCTTGATTCCTGGGTAATCAACGCCTCAATATCCCTGTCCATAATACATTTCTTCTTGTCCGCCAAATCCTTAAACTGTATAAATGCCTTGTTTATCTCCTCCTGGCTAAGGCTGCTGTAACCCATTTCCTTGAGTTTTTCTTCGAAGGCATGCCTTCCGGAATGCTTTCCGAGTACCATCTTACTCTGCTTCAGCCCTATGGATTCGGGAGTCATTATTTCATAGGTCTCACTGTTTGACATGATTCCATGCTGGTGTATCCCCGATTCGTGAGCAAATGCATTAACCCCTACAATCGCTTTGTTGGGCTGCACATGAACCCCCGTTGCAAAGCTGACCATTGAACTTGTTCTGTAAAGCTTTTCAGTAACTATTCCGGTATAAACATTATAAAAATCCTTCCTGGTCTTAAGTGCCATGACAATCTCTTCCAATGCGGCGTTCCCCGCTCTTTCACCCAATCCGTTTATAGTGCATTCCACCTGATCTGCGCCGTTTTCCACCGCTGCCAGAGAATTTGCCACAGCCATTCCCAGGTCATTATGGCAGTGCACGCTGATTATTGCCTTGTCAATATTGCTTACATTATTCCTGATACTGCGTATAAGCCCTCCGAATTCGACAGGAGTTGTATATCCTACTGTATCAGGTATGTTTACTACTCTTGCTCCGGCATTGATTGCCTCCTCAATCACCCTGTACAGAAATTCCTTATCCGTCCTTGCGGCATCTTCGGGAGAAAATTCCACTTCAGGACACAGGTTCCTTGCATAAGCAACCATCTCCGCCGTTTTTTCCAGCACATCTTCCGGCTTCATTTTCAGCTTGTATTTCATGTGAATGTCCGAGGTGGCAATGAAGGTGTGTATCCTTGGCCGCTCCGCATATTCTATTGCTTCCCACGCTGTATTGATATCCTGCCTGACAGCCCTTGCCAGGGCTGCAATTATTGAACTTCTGACATTCTTTGCTATAGACTTTACTCCTTCATAATCACCCTTTGAAGCGGCGGGGAATCCAGCCTCAATGGCATCAACTCCCAGCTCGCTTAACTGCCTTGCTATCTTAAGTTTTTCATTACTGTTTAAGCTTATGCCCGGGGATTGTTCCCCGTCCCTTAATGTTGTATCAAAAATATAGATCCTCTTCGACATAAGAATTCCTCCCATACCCCTATTATTTTTTGTTAATCCACGACATCATCTTTCTGAGCTCTTTTCCTACCTGTTCCAACTGGTGGCTTTGCTCTTTCTTTCTCATTGCGTTGAAGGAAGGTCTGTTAACTTGGTTTTCCAATAACCAGTTCTTTGCAAAGGTGCCGTCTTGTACTTCAGATAATATCTTTCTCATTTCTTTTCTTGTATCTTCAGTGATTATTCTTTTCCCTGAAACATAATCACCATATTCTGCAGTATCGCTTATTGAATGCCTCATATAGCCAAACCCTCCCTGAATTATCATGTCTACTATGAGCTTCATTTCATGCAGGCACTCAAAATAGGCATTTTCAGGTGCATAACCTGCTTCCACAAGAGTTTCGAAGCCCGCCTTCATAAGCTCGGTTACACCTCCGCAAAGCACAGCCTGTTCTCCAAAGAGGTCTGTCTCGGTTTCATCCTTGAAGGTTGTTTCCAGCACTCCTGCTCTTGTACCTCCGATACCCTTTGCATATGCAAGGGCATTTACCTTTGCGTTTCCGGAATAGTTCTGATGCACAGCTATCAGACATGGAACTCCTTTTCCCTCCTGATACTGACTTCTTAATAGATGACCCGGACTCTTCGGTGCTACCATGAATACATCAATATTTTCCGGTGGAACTATTTGCCCATAATGTATATTAAACCCGTGAGCAAACATCAATGACTTTCCCTCTCTCAGATTAGGTTCTACAGATTCTTTGTAGATCTCAGCCGACTTCTCATCAGGTGTAACCATTATGATAAAATCGCCCTTTTTAACAGCCTCTGCGACTTCATATACTTCAATGCCATGAGACTCTGCACTTTCCCAAGACTTACTGCCTTTGTAAAGGCCGACACATACATCAACTCCGCTATCCCTTAGATTTAGTGCATGTGCATGTCCCTGGCTTCCAAAACCTATAACGGAAACCTTCTTACCCTTTAGTACCTCTAGATTTGCATCCTTTTCGTAATACATTTTTACATTTGACATTTTACATCCTCCTAAAAAATTATTAATATAACTCAAAAAGACTTTTCACCCCATTACTGGAGCGAAAAGTCTTTCGCGGTACCATCCAATTTTCTTCTCTTTTTATTTAACGGCTTAGCCGGCGGGGCTTACTGCTATTTCAGCCTGCAACTCCAGGATGAAGACTTTCAACAAATTCATCCTATGGATTCACACCAGCCTCCACTCTCTGAAAGAATTAAAATCTGTTTACTTATTCCTGTCATCGTTTTTGATTTTATTAAGCTGCTTAATATCTGTATCACGCTAATAATTATAATTAGGCTTATAATCAGTCCCACGACAAATAGAATTATGCCTGAAACCAATAGCACTTGGCTGCTTAGCAGCAGTACAAGGACTGATAATAGGATAATTCCAAAAATAATATATGAAATTGTGCTGTTAAACCGTACTCTGTCCATATTGATCCCTTTCATCTTCACAATTTCCTTTCCGCCTTTAATCGGCAGAAAAATATTTAAAGAAAATGATACCAGCTTTTAAAGCATATGTCAAATCTTTTTTTATTATTATATTATTATATTATGGGTTGTGCTATACCAAACTTCTTTGAAAGTAGATTCATTATATGTTATATTTGTTACATAGTATTCCGGTACCCTGAACACATTATAGCTGCAAGGCACTATTAAGGAGGTTTTGCTTATGAACAACTTTACTGATTATCTTGATATAAACAGGGAGGTGCTTGACGGCCTCAGATATTACAAGCCCGTTGTTGCTCTCGAATCAACCATAATTTCCCACGGGATGCCATATCCGGATAATATTGAAACCGCTCTGTCCCTGGAAAAAATTATCCGTGAAAACGGAGCTATACCGGCAACCATGGGAATAATAAAGGGAAGAATAAAAATAGGCCTTGACCGTGAAGAAATGGAATTCCTGGCAAAAGCAAAGGATATTATCAAAACAAGCAGGCGTGATATTCCCTTTGTGGTAGGAATGGGCTTATCCGGAGGAACTACAGTTGCAGCTACAATGATTTTATCGCAGTATGCCGGAATTCGTGTCTTTGCCACCGGAGGAATAGGAGGCGTACACAGAAACGCAGAAAAGAGCTTTGACATTTCAGCAGACCTTACGGAGCTTTCAAATACAAATGTTGCAGTGATATGCGCCGGTATAAAGGCAATACTTGATATCGGGCTTACCCTTGAACGGCTTGAGACCTTCGGAGTTCCGGTTATCGGATACCGTACTGATGATTTCCCTGCCTTTTATACCAGAAGCAGCGGATTTAAGATCCCCATGAGAGCAGGCAGCCCACGGGAATGTGCGAAAATAATGAAAACAAAATGGGATCTGAATCTGGACGGAGGAATTGTAGTGGCAAATCCGATCCCGAAGCAATATGAAGCTCAGAAGGATAATATTGATAAAGCGATAGAACTGGCTCTTTTTGAGGCAGATAAAAACGGCATTACCGGCAAGGCAGTAACTCCGTACCTGCTGGGCAAGGTCAAGGAGATAACAGCCGGAGAAAGCCTTGCAGCCAATATAGCTTTGGTTAGGAACAACGCTTTGCTGGCTGCTCAGATAGCAGTCGAATACAGCAAGCTGGAAAATGGCAGCTAAAGCTGCAGATACGAGACACGAGATACGAGATTCCGGGGTTACGGGTAACACAGAGGACACAGATTTCCCACGGATTCCTGCGGAATAACACAGCAACTATTATATTTAATATAGTTACCTCACGGAATTTAGATACTTACTTAATTATCGGTCATTATCTATGTTCAAAATTTTCCTCTGCTGTGTATTTAGTGGTTTTCTGTGTTTTTAGTGTTAACCGTTACCAACTACGCATGTTTCTATTATTCAAATAGCTTCCTGATCCCTTCATCATAGGGCTGCCTTACAACTCCCTTTTCTGTTATTATAGCCGTAATCAGCTCATGGGGAGTCACATCAAAAGCCGGATTGTAGGTCTTTACCCCGAGCGGGGCAGTCCTTCTGCCCAGGCCGCATGTGATTTCGTCAGGCTTCCTCTCTTCAATGGGAATCTCATTCCCGCTTGGAGTTTCAATATCTATAGTCGATGTGGGCCCTGCTGTATAAAATGGTATATTATGCGCCTTTGCAAGTACGGCAAGGCCATAAGTGCCGATTTTATTTGCCGTATCTCCGTTGGCCGCGACTCTGTCGCAGCCTACAATCACCGCATCTATCAAACCCTTTGCCATTACCGCTGCGGCCATATTGTCGCAGATAAGGGTTACATCCACTCCGGCCTGCATAAGCTCCCAGGCAGTAAGCCTTGCCCCCTGAAGCAGAGGCCTTGTCTCATCTGCAAATACTTTTATATCCCAACCCTTCTCCTTTGCCAGATATATCGGAGCCAGGGCAGTTCCGTACATAGCCGTTGCCAGGCCCCCTGCATTGCAATGGGTAAGTACCGTCATTCCATCATGAAACAGGGTAAGTGCATTCTCGCCTATCGCTCTGCACATACTTTCGTCTTCATCCCTTATGGCATTTGCTTCCCTGATAAGTATTTCCTTCAACTCTTCCACGGTTTTATTTTTATTGTCAAATGCTGCTCTTTCCATTCTCCTCAATGCCCAGAAAAGATTTACCGCCGTAGGCCTTGAACTTGCAAGGTATTGGGAATTCTTTTTTAATTCAGTCATAAATTCCTCATGGCTTTTAGCCCCCGTATCCCGCATTGCGACACACAGCCCGTAAGCAGCGGCTATTCCTATGGCAGGAGCGCCTCTTACCTTAAGATGAAGTATAGCATCCCATACGTCCTCCGCCTTGTCCAGCTTTATAAATTCAGTTGTATCGGGGAGCTTTGTCTGATCCAATATAATCAGTTCATTGTTCTCCCATTTTACAGACCTCATGGCTTCAAAGATTTTTTTCATAAGGCACTCCCTTGTTGTGCTGCTTCCACAACATGCTTCAGAAGCATCAATGTTGTAACAGCACCTACCCCGCCCGGTACGGGGGTTATTTTTGATGCAATATCCTTCACCTTTTCAAAGTCGACATCCCCGCATATCCCGCCTTCCGGCGCCCCATTGACTCCAACATCTATAACAACAGCTCCGGGCTTTATATAGTCAGCCCCTACGGCCCTTGCTTTTCCAAGGGCAGCCACTACGATATCCGCACGGGAAACAATGCTGCTTATATCCTTTGTTCTGGAATGGCATATGGTCACAGTGGCATTCTCTTTAAGCAGCATCATGCTCAGAGGCTTTCCCACAACCATGCTTCTGCCGATAACAGCCACATTCTCCCCCTGGAGGTTTATTCCGAAAAACCTGATAATTTCCATAACCGCCGCAGGGGTGCACGGCTCAAAGCCCGAGTCGTCGCCTTCAAATACCTTGGCCAGATTGTAAGGATTCATACAATCTATATCCTTGGCAGGGTTTATCATATTCCTTGCCCTATCCTCGTCTATATGTGCCGGAAGCGGCCTGAACACCAGTATCCCATTTATGCTTCTGTCGCTGTTTGCGGCTTCAAGGGCCTTCATGAAGTCCTCATTGCTTATATCATCAGAAAGCGCCGTCACTTCACAGCTTATTCCTATGGACTCACAATTTTTTATTATCCCCTTTTCATAAGAAATATCCTCAGGGCGTGCTCCTACTCTGATTATTCCCAGCTTGGGCTTCAATCCTTCAGCGGCAAGAAGCTGTACTTTTTTTGCCAGTTCTTCCTTAATGCTTCTTGCAGCCTCTCTGCAGTCTAATACAGCCATATGTCCATTACTCCTTTATTAAAATATATTTTATCTAAATTCATTAAAGCACTCTATCATTGCCACTGCAATCTTAAATGCCTGTTCTCTGCTTGCCCTGCCGTAGCTGCCCTCCTGTCCTTCTTTGGGGGCAGGCCCGAACATGTTATTTCCAATGCCGGTTATGATATTGTTTTTTACCATGAAATAGACAGAATCCTTGGCATAGCCGCTTATAAGTTCGTCGTCACTGAATTTGGCCACTCCGGCTGTGTCCAGAACATGCCGGTCAT
>Ga0208694_1000920_pt1 | contig 39945 bp, 33 predicted proteins | sample AD_UKC078_MetaG_FD_184442 | JGI IMG/M metagenome (GOLD analysis project Ga0208694, IMG submission 184442) | Active sludge microbial communities of municipal wastewater-treating anaerobic digesters from USA - AD_UKC078_MetaG (SPAdes) (version 2) | ecosystem: Engineered > Bioreactor > Anaerobic >...
GCTGAAATTTGCTGACAACGGGAATACCTGACTCGACAGACCTGACCGGCAGGCCTACGTTCGCGGACACCCACAGCAAACCCAGGAGGCGCGGCATGGAACTCAACGTCAACTCAGCGATCATCGCGGCGTCGGCGGCAACCGAGACGAGCATCAGCGCCGAGATGGCGGCCGCAACCTCGGCTTCCGCCGCGGCGTTGACCGCAGTCCTGCCGATGGGCGCCGATCTGGACTCCATCGAGTTCGCGGCCGCCCTCAATGCCGCGGGCGCCGCCTACATCGGGACCGCAATCGAGCACCTGACGAACCGCGCAACGCTGGCCGGTTCCCAGGACGTGGCCGCTGTCACCTACACCGCGGCCGACGTCGTCAACAACACCGCACTGGCTCTGTAGGACATGACATGCCCGATCCCGCATGGCCGTCGTCACCCCCTGAGGTCAACTACCTGAGGCTGGCGGGCACCGGCGCGGCCGGCACGGCATCAACACTGGCGAGTGTCGCCGCATGGCAGGCCCTGGCGGCGAGCAATGAGGTCGCCTTCTCGTTGTCGAGTGTCAATTCCGCCGTCACCGCCGCCGATTTCACCGGCGTCGGTGGTCTGAGTTCGTCCACCGCGACGACCGAACTCAACACCTCGCTGCAACTGTTCGCCGGCTGGACCCAGGAGAAGCCGCCGGTGGTCGGCAGCGCGGTGTCCGCCTACGAGACCGCGCTGACGTCGATGGTCCCCGCCGTCGTCTCGCTCGCGAATCGCGCCGAGCAGGCCGCCGATGTCGCGATGAATCCCGTTGTGCTGGGCGCGCTTACCCCGGCAATCGTCGCTCTGGACGCTGAGTACTTCGGCGAGCACTGGCCGCACAACGCCAGCGCGGGCGCCGCCTACGGAGCGACGCTCACCGCACTCATCGCAGCACTGACGATCCCGCCGCCACTTCCACCGCCGAGCGCCGCCTCCGCACCCGCTGCTGCGGCGGCCGCGATGGCACAGGAGGGCGCCCAGGTGGCCGTCGGCCAGGCGATGAAGCAGACGGCGGCACTGACGGCGAAGGATTCGGCCGCGCCGGTTGACATGACCGGGCAGGCCGCTGCGATGCTGACGCAGCCACTCCAGGCAGCGATGGGCGCAGCGCAACCGGCGCTCGGCATGTTCCAGGCTCCGCTGCAGTCGCTCCAGGGACTGGGCAGCCTGACGCAAATGGGCGGGTTGGCGCAGTCGATCCCGCCGGCCGACGACTTCGACGCCGAGCTTCCGATGATCGGCGCCGGCGGTGTCCCCGCAACCGGACTCGCGGGGGGATCGGCAGGTGCCGGCGCAGCAGGCGCCCTGCCGACCGGCGGCCTCACCTCCTACACCCGTCCGGCGACCAGTTTCCCGGCCGAGAACAGCGCGCGCCCAATAGGTCTGAAGTCCGTGCCACTGAACTCCGCCGAACTCCGCGGCCCGACGGCGGTGGGGCCGATGCCGATGTCGCCGGCGAACCTTCGCTCCAGCAAAGATTCCAAGGAGGAGTCCGAAGTGGCACGGGCTCGGGTCGCAACCACCCCGAGGCCCGGTTAACAACGTTTGCCACGGGTGAAGTGACAGCCCACTCGCAGCCTTCAATACTTCGACCCACCGAACCACCACGACAAGGAGTTCACATGTCCCTCGTAGTCACACCAGACGTGCTTCGCACGACTCAGCAGGCGATCGAATCGGCACTCGAGCACGCCACGGCGATCGCGAACGGGTACCTCAGCAGCCACGAGGGCCTGGGTTCCGCGGTCTGGGGCGGCCAGGCCCAACTCGCCTCGGTCAACACCGCCGTCCAGATCAACCAGGACCTCCAGCAGGCCATCACCGGCGGTACGCGACTGGCCCACGGACTGGGCCAGGCCGCTTCGATGATGGAACAGCACGAGGCCGACTCCGCCAACAGCCTGACCAGTTTCGCCGCCGGCGCCTGATCCCCCGAACAGAAAGAGGAACTGTCATGTCCGAGAACATCACCTACAACCACGGCGCGGTCGGCGACTTCGCCTCCGACGTCGGAGCGCGGTCGAGCCAGTTGATGGAGATCCACGACGACGTGCTGCAGCGCACCAACGCGATCGCGGACTTCTTCCAGGGCGCGGCCGCGACCTCGTTCCACGAGGCGCAGCTGCAGATGCTGCAAGGGCTGCGTGGACTGATCGACACGCTCAATCAGCACGGCCGGACCATCAGCAGTGTCAACGAGAGCGCACACCAGACCGACGTGATGATGGGCAATCTGTTCTAGCTCGACTCAGGCGGTGGGCGTGCGCTGACGTGCTCCCACCGCCCGAGAAGGGGGAATCAGGGGGAAATGATGTTGACGACGACGCTTGACGGTCTCTGGGCGCTGCAGGTGCTCTCCGGGATCGAATGCCTGGCACCGGAATTGGGTCTGCGGCCCCATCTGCCGAGTGTCGAGACCAGAGAGTCCGCACTGGCTCATCCGGTCGCCTGGGACCTCCTTGACGCGGGGGTCATCAATTCCGCGGGGGAAGTCGATTCCGCCGTCCTGGAGTGGTTGACGGTGCTCGCCAGGCGCGACGTCGCACTGCTCCTGCACCGCGGCGGCCCGAGAATGCTGTTGGCCCGTTTCGCCCACTGGTGGGTGGCGATCGAGCGGTCCGCGGATCTGGTCCGGCTCAGCGGTGTCAGCACCGCGACGAGCGAGCAGTCGGCCGGCACGGCGATCTGCGATCAGATCGACGAACTGTGCGGTCAGCGGCCGGCGGCCGCGATGCGGCCGGTCAGCATCAATGCCGATGAGATGCTCGGCGCCGTCGGCGATGGGGAGTCGCTTCGGAAGTTCCTGCGGGCGAACCGATTCGATCATGAGCAGATCCGCCTCCTGACGCTGGCTTCCGATGCCGACCGGTCCGATCAGACGTCCATCGTGGCGATCCAGTCCGGCGTCGGAGGCACGTCCGGGCGGTCGCACATCGACGGCGGGGCGCTGACAGTGATCGACACCCCCGACGGCCGGTTACTGGCCGAGCACCTCAACCATGACGGGGCGGCATGGATGGTCGTCACACCCGGATCAGCCGAGGCAATCACGGCGGCGGTGCAGAAGTTGATGCGCCGTCTGCCGGCCCAGCACAACTGGTATTCGCACAGAAAGGCCGTCTAGTGCCGAACGCAACAAAGGTCGAGTCGGTATCGGAGAGGCTCCGCATCTCCGATCTGGTCACGCCGCGCAAGATCGCGCCGGACTCCGGCTGGCGCAAACTCGTCCACACCGCCTCCTTCAAGACCGTCAACCCCGGGGAGTCCCCCGCCGAACGGCACTATCGCCAACTGCGCGAACGCATTCGCCGGCACATCCGCAAGCAGTATGTGATCGCCGTCGTGTCCGGTAAGGGCGGCGTCGGTAAGACCACGATGACGGCCTGCATCGGCGGGATTCTGCGCGAATGCCGACCCGACAACGTGGTGGCGATCGACGCGGCGCCCGGGTTCGGCACCCTCGCCGGGCGTATCGACGAGTCGCCCCCCGGCGACTACGCGGCGGTGCTGGACGATCCTGATGTCCACGGCTACGCCGACATCCGCGAACATCTCGGGCAGAACGCGGTGGGACTCGACGTGCTGGCCGGCAACCGCGCCTCCGACCAGGCCCGCCCACTGCTGCCCGCGATGTTCACCGGCGTGCTGGCGCGACTTCGCCGGACCCACAACGTGATTCTGGTTGACACCTCCGACGATCTCGAGCATCCGGTGATGAAGGCCGTCCTGGACTCCTGCGACGCACTGGTCTTCGTGTCCGGGCTGACCGCCGACACATCGCTGCCCGTCACCCGCGCCATCGACCTGCTCCGGTCGATGGGATACCACGAACTGGTGTCGCGAAGCCTGGTGATCCTCAATGACAGCCGCAACGGCTTCGACAAGGACGCGAAAGCATATCTGGCAGAACGGTTCAGCAGCAGCGGTGCCGACGTCGAGTTCATGCCGTACGACCCGCACCTCGCCAAGGGCGGCATCATCGACACCCGCGACGAGATCCGGAAGCAGACCCGGTTGCGGCTCTTCGAGATCACCGCCGCGATCGTCGACAAGTACGTTCCGGAAGCCGAACGGCCGCACTGATGACGACGGTGTCCTTACCGGCCCGGTGCGCCGTCGCGGTTGTCTGCGGCGAGCACCTGGTCTCCCAGGTGTATCCGGCCGCGGTGCCGGTCGAGGTCTACTTCGACAACGTCGTCGAACTCCTCAGCGAGGACCTGCGGCGCAGAGGCGTTCCCGGCCTGGAACCCGGGACCGCCTACGAACTGCACCGGGCCAACGGCAACCGCCTCGATCTCACCCGGTCCCTCGACGATCTCGGCGTCGAGGACGGCATGACGCTGGTGCTGGCTCCGGCCGGAGAGGGCGAGGCGTTCGAACCGCAGTGCGAATCGCTGTCGAGCGCACTGGCCGGCGTCGGCAAGAGACTCTTCACGCCGGTGACCGCGGAGACCGCAGCCCAGACGGCGCTGGCGATCCTCGGCGGTGTCGTCTCGACGGTGCTGGGACTGGCCGCATTCGAGCGGATGCGGACCGATTCCATCCTTCCCGGGATCGTCGCGGGAGTGACAGGGCTTCTTCTCGCCGGGGGCGGATTCGCGGTGTGGCGGTGGTGGCCGCGACGGCGGGACCTGATGACCGCCCTGGTGTGGTTCGCCGTCCCACTGCTCGTCGGCGGAACGGCCCTGGGGATACCGGGAAGGCTCGGCGCGGCGCATCTCTTCGTCGCCGCACTGGTGACGGCCGTACTCACGGGCATCGCCGTCATGGTGACTCAGGGCCCCGTCATGCTCGCCGCCACGACCGTGACCCTCAGCGCCGTCGGTGGCCTGATCGCCGGTATCCGCATGTTCACCGATGCACCCGCCCAACGACTCGGCATCGTCGCACTCGTCGCCCTCCTGGTCCTGCTCACCATCAGTCCGACGATCGCTTTGTGGTCCGCCCGCATCCGCCCACCGCATTTCGGCTCGATCACCGGCCGGGATCTGTTCCGGCGCAGCGACGGCATGCCGATCGACGTCGTGGTGCCGGTGGATGACGACAGCGACGAGGACACCGAACCCGACCGCACTCCGAGCGGCGCACGGATAGCCGATGCAGCACGGCGGGCGAACGGAGTCCTGACCGGAATCTGTGCGGGCAGCGCAATCGCACTTCCCACCGCGATCTGGGCCACGGTGACGCCGGGGCAGGCACACGGCGTCGCGACGGCAATCCTCGCTCTGCTGTTCATGCTCATCTTCATCAGCAGGGCGCGGGTCTTCTCCGACCGGCGGCAGGCGGTGGCGCTGGTATGCGGCGCCGTTGCGGGCTTCTGCGCGGGAGTGGTGCAACTGGAAATTCCGCTGGCCGTCGCGGCCGTCGCACTTCTGGCGTTCGGCGGTGCGGCCCTGGCCGCAGCCCTGGCGGTGCCGGCCACCCGGTTCACCCCGCTGGTCCGGATGACCGTCGAGTGGCTGGAACTCATCGCGGTGGTTTCGGCCCTGCCGCTGGCCGCATGGCTGGTGGGTCTGTTCGCCTGGGTTCGGATGCGATGAGGATCATCGCGGTCACCGCCGTGACACTGCTGACGGTCGGACTGTCCAATCCTGCTGCCGCACTGGCCATCACACCACCGCAGGTGGACCGGCTGTCGGTGCCGGCTGACGGTTCACCGTCGCCGGACCAGCCGATGAGACAGAGCAATGTGTGCGCGACGGCCATCGCCGCCGAGGAACCGGACGTGTCCCTGCCGGCGGCCGGATTCACCATGCTGAACATCGCCGACGCCTGGAAGTACTCCACCGGCGCGGGCGTCTCGGTCGCCGTCATCGACACCGGGGTCACACCGGGTCCACGGCTGCCCGCACTACCCGGCGGGGACTACATCACCGGTGGCGACGGCCTCTCCGACTGCGACGCCCACGGAACGATCGTCGCCTCGGTGATCGCCGCGAAGGCGAGCCGTACCGACGGCGTCGTCGGGGTGGCGCCGGACGCGTCGGTGATCTCGATCCGGCAGTCCTCGCGCGCATTCGAACCGACCAGTTTCGGCTCGGGCGATATCGAGGCGAGAAAGAAGGCCGGCACCGTCAGCACCCTGGCGCGGGCGATCGTGCACGCCGCCAACCTCGGCGCGCGCGTCATCAATGTCAGTGTCACCGCCTGCATCTCGTCGGCCGAGCCACTCGATCAGCGCACGATCGGCGCAGCCGCCTGGTACGCGGCCACAGTCAAGGACGCGGTGATCGTCGCCGCCGCCGGCAACGTCGGCGAGGAGGGCTGCGCGCAGAACGCCACCCTCCACCCGTCGCACCCCGGTGATCGTCGCGACTGGTCGAATGTCCGGACCATCTCCTCGCCGTCGTGGTTCTCCGACTACGTGCTGTCCGTCGGCGCGGTCACTGCCGCCGGATCGCCCATCGACAAAAGCCTGGCCGGTCCATGGGTGGGCGTCGCGGCACCAGGCGCGGGGGTGACCGGGCTGTCCCCCGGACCGGTCAACGCCCACCCGCCGGCGCGGCCCGGCGAGAAGGCAGTTCCACTCTGGGGCACCAGTTTCTCCGCGGCGTACGTCAGCGGAGTCGCTGCGCTGGTGCGAGCCAGGTTCCCGCACCTGTCCGCACATCAGGTCGTCAACCGCATCCTGCAGACCGCGCACAGTCCGGCCCGCGGCGTCGACAACACGATCGGCCATGGCGTGGTGGACCCGGTCGCCGCGCTCACCTTCGACATTCCGCCCGGTGAATTCGCACCAGCCGGCCCCCAGAGCAGGGTGCTCACCATCCCGGCGGCGCCGCCCGCGCCGGATCACCGGGCCCGGAACATCGGCGTCATCCTCGCCGTCATCGCGATCCTCGGCGCAATGATCGTCCCCTTGCTGTCGCTGGCCAGGAGGTCACGGTGACCGAACTCGGAGTTCTGGGCGCCAGTGCGTCCGTCTTGACGCTCGCCGTGATCGGTTGGGCCACCGGCGGATACGGCGGTGCCGCGATCGGCACCGTCATCGGACTGGCCCTGTTCGCCGTGCCCTGGCGGGGCCAACCCGCCTGGGTCTGGGCGATGCTGCGGGCCAAGCGATATCGGCACGCCGAACGCGCCGTTCCGACGACCGTCGCCAATGACCGGTCCGGCGGCGGAGTCCGGTACCAGGACGGCGTCGTCATCACCGCAATCCAGGTGCTGGGCAGAGCACACCGGGCGACCCTGCTCATCGGATCGACGATGTCCCAGACCGACAACACACTCGAGATTCCCGGACTGCTGACGATCCTGAAACACAACCTCGGGATGCCGTTCCAATCGGTGAGCGTGGTCAGTGCCGGATCGCGGCGCCGGTGCAACGGCGACTTCCCGCGCGTTTACGACACCTTCATCGGGACCTCGCCGTATGCGGGACAGCGCGAGACGTGGCTGGTGCTGCGCATCAACGCCTGCGATAGCGCCGAATCCCTGCAGTGGCGCGCCACGGCGGGGACCGCCGCGCTCGCAGCCACCCAACGCGTCGCCGCGTCGATGTCCTGCGCCGGCATCCGGGCGCGGGTCGCCACCGCGACCGAGATCGTCGACCTGGACCGGCGGTTGGGGAGTTCCGCCCTCGAAACGCCAAGCAGCCGTTGGCATTCCCTTCGGGGCGAGGACGGTTGGCTCACCAGTTACGGGTATGACGCGGCGAGATTGAGCACCGATGCGCTCATGATGCCGTGGTCGCTACGAGTCGACGGCGTCGTCCAGAACGTGACCCTCTTCCCGGATGCCACCGTCACGGCAACGGTCACCATTCGCACTCCGCAGCCACCGACGGTGGCGCCGAACACGGCCCTGAAGACGTTCGCGGGTCAACAGGATCCCCTGCTGCGCGGCCAGCTGTGCGAGCCACTGCCGCGGGTGCGGGGTTTGTCCAGGGCACAACTCCCGTCGGCACTGGCAGTCCCCATCGGATCCTGCGGGGTGCTGTTGGGGAAGGTGTCCATCGGCGACCGGCTGCTGCTTCCCCTCGATGATCCGTTCGGGCACAGCCACGTTCATCTCGCCGTCGACGACAGCATCGCGAAACGAATCCTGATCCGGGCGGCGGCGGCCGGCGGTCAGGTGACGGTGCACACCACCGACCCGAATCGGTGGAGCAGTGTGCGGATGCCGAACGTCGTGGTGACGGACCTGACCCGACCGGCGACCGGAACCACGATCAGTGTGATCGACGGGACGGTGGCGCCGTCGCCGCGGCCGGCAACCGTTCTGTCGGTTGCCCCGGGTCCCGCGGACGTGGTGATCACCCAGACCGGGCCCGCCACGGTCGAGATCAGCGCGGCCGGTCGGGTGCACGACGTCGAGATGGAGTTCTTCCGCGCCGAGAACCGTTACGCCCCTGCCGAACCGGTGCCGGCCCGGTGAGCACCGTGACGACGGTGGCTGCCCGCCGGCAGTTCGATCAGGCCATCGCGGCGATGGGCACCGACATCGGCGCCGCCCGCACACTGTTCACCGAGGCGACCCGGGCCGACCCGGCGATGGCCGACGCCTGGTTGGGCCGGATCGCCGCCGGCGACGACGACCTCGCCACGCTGGAGCAACTCCACGACTGCGGGGCCAGACTGCACCGGGAGTCCAATCGCCTTGGAGTCGAACTGTCGGCGTCGATCAAGGCCGGACCGCATCTGTCGATCACCGTGACGGAGGCATCGCACGCCGGGATCGCACTGGCCAGTGCGTTAGTCGATGACGGCCAATTCGAGAGGGCGGCTGCGCTACTCGGCGATCCGGCACTGCTGGATGCCTGGGAGAACCACCAGTGGTGCCAGTACATCAAGGCGTACCTGATGTACGCGACCCAGCGGTGGCCTGACGTGATCGCCGAGGCGGCGCGGATCCTGCCCGCCCAGGCCATCGTGATGTCACCGCTGACGGCGGCCACCGCCGCACTCGGCGCGCATGCGGCCGCCCATCTCGGACAGACGCGGGTGGCTCTGGATTGGGCCGACCGCGTCGACGTGCGGTCGGACTGCGTGAACTCCGCCACCCGGCGAAGTCTGATCGAAACGACGACCGTGGCGATCGATCCGGCCGAATTCCCCCTGATCGCAGCAGATCTCGCCTACCTCCGTGGGATGGCGCACCGGCAACTCGACGACGAGCAGACTGCCCAGATCTGGCTCTCGAAGGCCACCATCAACGGTGTCCTGACCGAACCGGCCAAGCGGGCACTGGCCGAATCCGGGCTGCGACTGGTCACCACCGACGAGTCCTTGATCAACACCCGGACCAACAAGTGGGACTCCAGCACCGAACAGCCTGACGATGAGCACCTGGATCGTCGCACCGAACTGCTCGCGCAGGGTCGTGCACTACTGCACAACCAGGTGGGCCTGGCCGAGGTGAAGCAGGCGGTGGCCGAACTCGAGGATCAGATCGAGGTGCGGGCACTGCGGTTGGCCCACGGACTGCCGGTGACGAACCAGACCAATCACATGCTGCTGGTAGGGCCGCCGGGAACCGGAAAGACCACCACCGCAGAGGCGTTGGGGATGATCTACGCCGGACTGGGCATCGTCCGGCACCCGGAGATCATCGAGGTGAAGCGCTCCGATTTCTGCGGAGAGCACATCGGATCGTCCGGGCCCAAGACCAATGAACTGATCAAGCGATCGCTCGGCCGCATCCTCTTCATGGATGAGTTGTACTCCCTCGTCGAACGGCACCACGATGGCCGGCCGGACATGATCGGCATGGAGGCGGTGGCGCAACTCCTCGTCGCACTCGAAGTGCACCGGTTCGACTTCGTCTTCATCGGCGCCGGCTACGAACGCGAGGTCGACGAGTTCATCGCGGTCAACCCGGGTCTGGCCGGACGGTTCAACCGAAAGCTGCGCTTCGCGTCCTACGCCCCCGACGAACTCGTCGAGATCGCGATCCGGTACGGCCGGCCGCGGGCCACCCTGATCGACGCGGACGCCCAGACCGCCCTCAACAGCGCGTGCCGGAGCCTGCGGGCGCACCTCGCACCGGACGGCACACACGGCATCGACCTCATGCAGAACGGCCGGTTCGCCCGCAACGTCGTCGAACGCGCTGAGCGACTACGGGATTCGCGGGTGGCGGCTCAGAACCGCACCGATCCAGGATCCGTGACGGTCGCGGACCTGGAGACGCTGCGGTCCCAGGACATCGTCACTGCGGTCACCGAGGCGTGCGCTGAGAAGCACGTGCAGTTCCGCTAACCCCGCGAAATCGACACCAGGGTCGTGGAACCCGCGAAGCAGCAGCCCTGGTGTCGGTTTCGCGGCAGAGGCGAGGGGTTAAGCCAGGCCCTTGAGCATCAGGTTCCAGTACAGCCACGGCAGGCCGTACTTCTTGACGTACCAGTAGACCTTGTGCGGGGCGACCGGATCCAGCAGGGGGAACGACGGCTTGAGGTTGAAGTCGTAGTCGAACTCCGCCAGCAGCATCTCGTGCGACGAGGTGGTGATCGGGCACGACGCGTAGCCGTCGTAGTGTCCGGTCAGCGGACGGCCCTTGAAGAGAGCGTCGATGTTCTCCACCACGGCGGGGGCCTGCTTGCGAACGGCCGCACCGGTTTTGGAGTTCGGCGTCGAACCGGCGTCACCGAGGGCGAAGACGTTCGGGTACCGCACGTGCTGCATGGTGAACTTGTCCACCTCGACATAGCCCAGGTGATCACCGGTGGACAGCGGGCTGCTCTTGATCCAGTCCGGGGCAGACATCCGCGGAACCGCGTGCAGCATGTCGTAGTCCAGCACCATGTCGGAGCCGCCCTCGGCGGCCGCGCTTACGGTCACCTTGCGCGAATCCGGGTCGATCGCGGTGATCTCGGACAGCGTGTGCAGATGGATGCCGTAGCCGGCAATCACCTTGTCGAGGTTGTCGGCGATCGCCGGAATGCCGAAGGCGCGCGGCGTGGGCACCACCAGATGGATGTCCATTTTGTTCAGCACGCCCTGCCGCTGCCAGTGGTCGGCGGCCAGGTAGGCGATCTTCTGCGGCGCGCCGGCGCACTTCATCGGGAACATCGGCATCATGAACACCGCCGAACCCGACGTGGTCGAGCGGATCAGGTCCCAGGTCTTGGGCGCGAGGTCGTAACGGAAGTTCGAGGAGACCCCCGGCCCGTCCACCGCCGCAGCGAGGCCCTCGGTCTTGTCCCAGTCCAACTGGATACCGGGGCAGACCACCAGCGCGTCGTAGCCGTAGGTCGACCCGTCCGAACACGTCACCGTGTTGTTGTCCGGGTCGAAAGCGCTGGCGGACTTTCGAATCCAGGTCGCCTTCTTCGGCATCACCGAGGACTCGGCGCGCTCGGACTGCGCCGCCGTGGCCTGCCCACCGCCGACCAGCGTCCACAACGGCTGGTAGTAGTGCTTGTCCGACGGCTCGATCACCGCGACGTCGGTGTAGCCCTTACGCAGCAGTCGCGACGCCACCGTGATGCCGGCGGTGCCGCCGCCGACGATCAAGACCTGATGCTTGGCAGTGGTTGCCATGACCTGTGTTCTCCTACCCCAAAAGAATTTTCAGCGATCAGGCGTTCTGGACGGTTTCCATCCAGGCGCCGTATCCGCCCAGAATATCGCTGACGTCTCCGAAACCGCGCGCCCGGAGCAGGCTGGCCGCCACCGAGGACCGGTAGCCGCCCGCGCAGTAGACGACGGTGGGCAGGCTCGGGTCCAGCTCCCCGGTGCGGTCGGGCAGCTGGCCGACCGGGATGCTGACCGCGCCGGGGATGGTGCCCTCGGCGACCTCACCGGGGTTACGGACGTCGACGATCTGCAGATCCGGAACCGCGCGCATCCGCTCGTCCATCGCGTACGCGGTCAGCCGGGAGGCGACCTGGGTGTCGCCCTGGTTGTCCAACATCACCCGGTACGGCTCGGCGAGATAGCCGATGACCCGATCGAAACCGATGCGGCCCAACCGGTTCTTGCCCTCCAGTTCGCGACCGGGCTCGGTCATCAGGATCATGTCGACGTCGGGCTTGATCACCGAGCCGGCGAACTCGGCGTAGCGGCCCTCCAGGCCGATGTTGATCGACCCGCGCAGGTGGCCCGACGCGTACTCCTCGGGAGTACGGCCGTCGACCAGCACCGCGCCCTTGGCCATCGCGGCACGCACCTCGTCGTAGCTCATCGCGGTCGGCATCTCGGACTCGTCGAGCAGTTCGCGGCCCTGGCGGTTGAGGATCGCGTTGTAGACGAAGTAGCCCGGCGCCGGCGGCTGACCCTCGGTGACCAGTTCCATGAAGGTCGGCTTGTCGGGGGCGCGCAGCGCGTAGTTGCTCAGCCGCTGCTCGCCCATGGTGGACCACAACTCGGTGGACAGGTTCTTGCCGCAGGACGAACCGGCGCCGTGCGACGGGTAGACCTTGGTGGCATCCGGCAGCGGCATCAGCTTGTTGTGCAGCGAGTCGTAGAGCTTGTCGGCCAGTTCCTCGCGGGTGAAACCGATCGAGCTGAGCAGGTCGGGGCGCCCGACGTCGCCGATGAACAGGGTGTCGCCGGTCAGCACGCCGTACGGCACCGCGTCGCCGGCGTGCTCGTAGACGACGATGCTCATCGACTCCGGGGTGTGGCCCGGGGTGTGCAGGAACTCCAACTGCACCTGGCCGAGGGAGTAGCGCTCGCCGTCGGCGACGGGCATGTAGTCGTACTCCGGCTTGGCCACCGAGGAGTAGACGATCTTGGCGCCGGTGGCCTCGGCCAGTTCCAGGTGCCCGGAGATGAAGTCGGCGTGGAAGTGGGTCTCGATGATCAGCTCGATCGTCATACCCGCCGCCTTGGCGTCGGCGATGTACTCGCTGATGTCGCGCTGCGGGTCCACCACGACGGCGCGGCCGGTGCTCTCGTCACCGATCAGGTAGGACGCGTGCGAGAGGCATTCCAAGTAGTACTGGTTGAACTTCATGAGGGGGCTCCTTCTTAGATCAGGCGAGTGCGAGGAAAAGTTTTTCGAGTTCGGCTTCGGTGAGGCAGGTGCCGTCGGCGCTGTCGCCGGCCCCGGAGGCGCACTCCCGCAGACCGGTGGCGACGATCTTGAAGCCGGCCCGGTCCAGCGCCTTGGACACCGCCGCGAGTTGGATGACGATGTCGCGGCATTCGCGGCTGTCCTCCACCATGGCGATGACTCCGGCGAGTTGGCCCTGTGCCCGGCGCAGCCGGTTGAGCACCTCTGCGACGTCGGTGGGATCTCCCATCATCGCGCCGCCTCCCTCCTGTTTTCGATACCTCAGGGGGTATCTCTGAACTCCATGATGGCATACCCCCGGTGGTATATGCAACGGGTTCCGCGAACGTAGTGTGCAGCCATGACTGCACCGTCCATGGGCCACCGGTTGACCGCTGAGTTCGTCGGCACGTTCCTGCTGGTCTTCGGCGGTTGCGGCGCGGCGGTGCTGGCCGCCAATCCGGCCGGTGACCGCACGGTGGGCATCGGCTACGTCGGCGTCGCACTGGCCTTCGGCCTGAGCCTGCTGGCCGGGGTCTACGCGTTCGGATCCATCTCCGGAGCGCACTTCAACCCAGCGGTCAGCCTGGGCGCGGCACTGGCCAAACGGATCGAGGGCGAGGCCCTGCTGAAGTACTGGATAGTCCAAGTACTCGGCGGCCTTCTCGCCGGTGGTGCGATCTATCTGATCGCCAGCGGCCGGCCGAAGTTCAACGCCAACAGCAACATGTCGGCCAGTGGCTACGGCGCCAATTCGCCGTTCCACTACTCACTGACCTCGGTGCTGATCGCCGAGACGGTGCTGAGCTTCCTGTTCGTTCTGGTGGTGCTCGCCTCCACCGGTGACCGGGCCCCCAAGTGGTTCGGCGGACTCTCGATCGGCCTGACCTACACCCTGGTCCACCTGATCGCACTGCCGGTGTCGAACACGTTGATCAACCCGGCGGCCTCGACCGGCGTCGCGTTCTTCAACGGTGCGGGCGCACCCGGACAGTTGTGGGCGTTCTGGATCGCACCGTTGGTGGGCGCCACCGTCGCCGGGTGGACCTACCCGGCGCTGTTCGACGCCAGGAGCGAGACGGCCGAACTCACAGCCCGCTGATCTGCTGCACCGGCATCCGCGCACCCCGGCGCGGCAGGTAGGCCAGCCCGCTGACCTCCAGCAGTCGCACCGCGCGGTAGCGGTGCGGACGCATCGGCTCCAGCAGGTCCTGCATCGCGTCGTCGTCGATGGGGTGTCCGAGCAGCGTCCAGCCGATCATGGTCGACAGGTGGTAGTCGCCGACCGAGAGTGCATCGGCGTCACCGAAGGCGCGTTGCGCGGTCTCCGCGGCGGTCCAGATCCCGACGCCGGGCAGCGACGTCAGCGGCGCCGGCGTGGTGAGGCGTTCCAGCGAGTCGGCGCGCCCGGCGACGCCGACGATGGTGCGGGCGCGGCCGGGGTCGACGTTGGCGCGGTGGAACTCCCACGACGGGATGGCCCGCCACACCTCGGCCGGCGGCGGCACCCGCATCCGGTCCGGCGCGGGGCCCGGTGCCGGGGTGCCGTACTTGCCGACCAGCAGCCGCCAGGACCGGAATGCGTCGACGCCCTGCACCCGTTGTTCGAGGATCGCCGGGATGAGCGCCTCGAGCACCCGGCCGGTGCGGCCGATCCGCAGGTGCGGGACGCGGGCGTGGGCGACGACGACGGTCGGGTTGTCAGGCCGGAACCCGGATGCGTCGTCGTCGGCGCCGAGCAGGGCGGGCAGGCCGGCCAGGAACTCCTCGGCGCCCTCGCCCCAGGCTTGGCAACTCACGGTGTCGGGCGCGGTGCGGGTGATGCGCGCGGTGACCGGACCGGTGCGCGCGAGGCTGGTGCGCCAGATGGCGCCGTCGGCGTCGATCTGGAAGCACGGGTCGCCGGGCCCGCGACGGTGCGGGGCCAGGGTGTGCCCCGGACTGACCGGGCCCGGGAAGCTGATCGTGCGCTCGAGCACGTCGAAGATTTTAGGGTCGGCCGGTGATGCGGTCGGCCAGTTTCGCGATCGGCGAGGTGGATTTCCGGGCGCCGCCCTCGTGCCGGTCGGCGGCCTTGTACGCGGTGTAGAGGCCGCGAACGCCCAGCCAGCGCAACGGTTCGGGCTCCCAGGTGCGCGAGTGGTGGCCCACCCACGGCAGCACGGTCAGATCGGTGTGCCGCTTGAGCACCAGGTCGGCCAGGGTGCGCCCGGCCAGGTTGGTGGCGGTGACGCCGTGGCCGACGTAGCCGCCGGCCTCGCCGAGTCCGGTCTTGGGGTCGTATTCGACACCGGCCGTCCAGTCCCGCGGCACGGCCAGCACGCCGCACCACCCGTGTGCGATCGGCACGCCGCGGGTCTGCGGCAGCACGGTGTTGAGGTTGCCGGTGAGGTAGTCGATGGTGTCCTGGCCGACGACACCGTCGCGATCGATGCGGGATCCGAAGCGGTACGGGTTGGCGCGTCCGCCGATGGCGATGCGGCCGTCGGCGGTGCGCTGGGCGTAGAAGAAGCCGTGCGCCAGATCGCCCAGCAGTTCGCAGCCCTGCCAGCCGATGTCGTCCCAAACATGTTGCGGCAGAGGCTCGGTCGCGATCATGGCACTGTTCATCGGCAGCCATCGGCGTCGCAGTCCGCGCATCCGGGCGGTGAAGCCTTCGGTGGCGCGCAGGATCACCGGTGCCCTCACCGAACCGAGTGGGGTGTCGGCGCGGCCGGGTCCGATCGCGGTGACGCGGGTCTGCTCGTAGACGGTGACGCCGAGGCGTTCGACGACGTCGGCCAGGCCGCGGGCGAGCTTGGCCGGCTGCACCCGGGCGCAGTGCGGGTTGAAACTTCCCAGCACCAGGGAGTCGACGTTGACCCGGGCGGCGGCCTCGTGGGCCGTGAGCAGTTCGACGTCGTCGACACCCCAGCGGCGGTCCTCGTCGAACTCCGCGCGCAGGCGCCCGGCCTGGGCGGGGTTGCGGGCGACCTCGAGGTTGCCGCCCTTGATGATGTCGGCGTCGATGCCCTCGCGGCGGGCGACCTCGACCACCTCGTCGACCGACTCGTTGAGCATGCGCTGCCAGGTGATCACGGCGTCGCGGCCGTGCTCCTTGGCCAGCATGCCGCGGTGGCCGGGCGGCAGGCCGGACAGCCAGCCGCCGTTGCGCCCGGAGGCGCCGAACCCGGCGAAGCGGGCCTCCAGCACGGTGATCCTTAAGCCCGGGTCGAGTTGCTTGAGGTAGTAGGCGGTCCACAGTCCGGTGTAGCCGGCGCCGACGATGCAGACGTCGGCCTCACGGTCGCCGGGCAGCGCGCGGCGGGGTGTCGGGAGGCTGGTGAACCAGTGCGAAACCGCGCCGTTCTTGGCCATCCTCGTACCGTACTCACTTCTGCCACACCCGTCGCGGCGGCAGACCGGTGTGGCTTTCTGCCCGCCTCTGAGCGACTTTTCGGGGTGGAACAGGGCTGGGGCGCCGCTCGACGGAGTTTGTCGCTCGGAGGCGGGCAGAAAGGTGGGTGGTCCGGCCCGTTAGTCCTCAGCGCTATGGATGCCGGTACGCGTGGGCACGGTGTTCTATGCGGCCCACGTAGAGAACCACGTCGTCCTCAATGAGCCTGAAGGTGACGCGATAGTCGCCCCGGCGCGCAACCCGCCAACCCGCCAACTCGAATCGCAGTGGCTTCGACAGGCGCTCGGGGTTCCTCGGCAATGAGACGGTGACGAACTCCGCGATGGCCGCCGCCACCTTGTGTGGCAGCTGACCGAGAGCGCGGTCCGCCGACGGCGAAAGACGGACTTCCCAGTTAACGCCGTCGGTCAAGACAACCCGTAGCGGCGGCGAAGATCTTCCCCGGTGACCGTCTTACCGGCGGCGTAGTCGGCGTCGGCCTGTGCGAGTTCTTCGACGGCGCCGGGTGTCCGAAGTGCATGCAGAGTCTCGTTCAACGATTCGAGATCGTCCGCCGACATGATGACCGCCGCAACTCGCCCATGCCGGGTGATCTGGATGATCTCGTGCGTGGTGTCCGCCTCCTCGACGAGGGCGGAGAGCTTCTCTTTGGCCTCAGTGAGCGGAACAGACTTCATCGCACGAGTCTAGGTAAAAGTCTGGTCTCTGACTAGCCTGACTTCTGGTCTGTGGACCTTGCCCGCTTGGCCGCGCGAAGGCCCACCCAGAACCGGGCGGCCGCGCGGATGGAGTCCTCCACCGGGTTGGGCTGCCAGCCCAATTCACGCCGAGCCTTGCTGCAGTCCACCAGGGATTCGGCCCGCATCAGCCGCACGGCGTTGAGCGTCAAGCGCTCGTCGGTGCCGCGCAGGCGGGCCTTCGCGGTGCCCAGCGCGCCCATCGCGTAGGCCACCGGCAGCGGCAGTCGCTTCGTCGGCGCCGGCACCCCTGCGGCTTCGGCGGCGATCCGCACCACCTCGGCATTGGAGATCATCTTCTCCGAGATGAGGTAGCGCTCCCCCGGCCGCCCGTGCTCGGCGGCCAGGATCATCGCCCGGGCGGCGTCGTCGACTCCGACGGCCTCCAACTCGATGCGGTCGAGGACGAACGGCAGCTTGCCGAACGCGGCCCCGGCGATGATCGCGCCGTGCGGGGTGCGGCCCCAATCGCCGGCGCCGTAGGTGGTGGACACGCACATCGCGACCGCGGGCAACGAGGAAGCAAGCACCATCCGTTCGGCCATCACCCGGGTGCGGACGTACGGGGTGATCGATCCCTCGTCGGTGATGACGTCGGCCTCGTTGGCGGTGTGCCCGCGGCGCCGTCCCACGGTGGCGTAGCTGCTGGTGAAAACAAAACGCCGCATTGGGTTTTCGCGATGCACGGCCTCGGCGACGTTGAGCACATTGCGGGTGCCCTCGACGTTGGTGAGGTACAGGGGCGCCGGGTCGATCAGATAGCCGCGGGTGTCGACGACGCAGTAGTACACGTCCTGGCATCCCGTCATCGCCTCGCGCAGCACGTCGTTGTCCCAGATGTCGCCGACGAAGCGGGTCACCGTCAGATCGTCGATGCCGATCGTGGAGGCGCCCGACCGCACCATCACCCGCACGTCCTGGCCGGCTTCGACGAGCTGGCGGGTGACGTGCGAGCCGAGGAATCCGTTGGCTCCGATGACGAGAACTGTCATCGGTTGCGCGCCATCCACGCCGCGGCCTCGGCGTCGAGGGTGCCGAGTTCGGCGGCCTTGCGGCACCACTTCATCCCGGCGGCCAGGAAGCGCAGCGGGTTGTAGATGTCCTCCTGGCGGCTCCACATCCCGTCGCCGGCGTAGGTGACGATCGAGATGTTGGTGGCGCTGATGATGGTGCCGTCGCCCGGGTCGCGCATGGGGTTGTCCAGTTCGACGATCACCCGGCCGCGCTCCTCGTCGATCACCGACCACAGCGACGGGAACGACGTCATGTGGCTGCCCGGGAACGTCGTCATGGTGTTGTAGATCCAGGCGCGCACCTGATCGCGGCCCTTCATGGTGCCCATCGCGTGCTCGATGTAGTCCACGTCGGGGGTGTAGTGCCCCACCCAGGCATCCCAGTCGCGGGTGCGGGCGGCGGCAGCGACGGTGTCCTCGAAGGTGGCGAAGGCAGCGGCGAGTTCGGCCCGGGAGAAGCGCGCGTCCGTCACGATTACCAAACTAGAACAGGTTCCTGCTGAGGAGTCCGTTACGGCGGACTCGGGCGCACACTGGAAGCACTATGGAACACCGTTACGTCAAAGACCCCGCGGCACTGGCGGCGCTGACACCGCTGCAGCGCAGGGTGACCCAGCACAACGGCACCGAGATGGCGTTCACCGGCGAGTACTGGGCCAACCACGATCCGGGCATCTACGTGGACGTGGTGTCCGGCGAACCGCTGTTCTCCTCGCTGGACAAGTTCGACAGCAAGACCGGCTGGCCCAGTTTCACCAGGCCGATCGAGGCGGCCAACGTGAAAACCAAGCGCGACTTCAAAATGCTGCTGCCCCGCACCGAGGCACGCTCGACGCACGGCGACAGCCATCTGGGGCACGTGTTCAAGGACGGCCCGCGCGAAGCCGGCGGGTTGCGCTACTGCATCAACTCGGCTTCGCTGAGATTCGTCCACCGCGACGATCTCGAGTCCGCGGGCTACGGCGAATACCTGCACCTGTTCCCCCATCCGAACGAAGGAGACACCTTGAGCGACACCAAGACCGCGATTCTGGCCGGCGGCTGCTTCTGGGGCATGCAGGACCTGATCCGCAAACAACCCGGCGTGGTGTCCACCCGGGTGGGCTACACCGGCGGCACCAACGAGCACGCGACCTACCGCAACCATCCCGGTCACGCCGAGGCCGTCGAGATCGTCTACGACCCGGCCCGGACCGACTTCCGGGCATTGCTGGAGTTCTTCTTCCAGATCCACGACCCGTCGACCAAGGACCGGCAGGGCAACGACGTCGGCTCCTCCTACCGCTCGGCCATCTTCTACCTCGACGACGAGCAGAAGGCCGTCGCGCTGGAGACCATCGCCGACGTCGACGCCTCCGGGCTGTGGCCGGGCAAGGCAGTGACCGAGGTGGTCCCGGCGGGTGCGTTCTGGGAGGCCGAGCCCGAGCATCAGGACTACCTGCTGCGTATCCCGAACGGCTACACATGCCACTTCCCTCGGCCCGGCTGGAAGCTGCCCCGGCGCGCGACGGCCTAGCCGCCGCCGACTACCGTTGCCTGGTTCGTTGTCAGGCTTTTCGAGGAGACCAAAATGCGGGTTGTCGCGTTCGCGCCGTCACTGAGTGCAGTCGAAGAAGACGCCGGCGGCGTCAACATCAAGGGCTTCCCCATGACCGCCTGCTACGTCGAGTCCTTCCCCGCCCAGATCACCGTCCCCATGGTGGTCTCGGTGTGCGCTTTGGGCGGCCAGGACTACGACCCCGTCCGCTTCATCGTCGCCACCTCACCTGATGGTGAGCGGGTCGGCAGCCTGGAATTCGGCTGGCACTGGCACGACAACCCCCCCACCCCGGTCAAATTCCGGGTCTTCGCCCAATACCTGCCCATGCGCGTCGAGCAGGCCGGCGTCTACTCCATCGGGCTGTACGAGAGCCTGGACCAGACCGAATCCGAGCACCTCTTCCCCCTGCCGGTCCTGCGCCGCAACCCGCTGATCCAGACCCGCGAAGCGGAGTGATCCGCCGTATATGAGCGCGTGGCCAAGCCCTTAACAGGCCGATTTCCGCGGGCTCGATTGCCGCGCCATAATTAGCCGGTTGCGTTCCAATCGCCCAGGGGAGTTGTTCTGTCATGACCGAGAGTCCACGCGCCGATCTGGTGGCCCAGCAGTATCAGAAGTGGACCTACCCCGAGCCGATCCAGAACCTGGAGGCTTGGATCGCCGGCAACTGGCAGTGGTTTGACCCCAGCCACGCGCATCGGGTGCTGTGGCCGGACCGCACGCCGCGGGCCGACCTTGACATCCTGATCGCCGGTTGCGGCACCAACCAGGCGGCAGTGTTCGCCTATACAAACCGCGGCTCAAAGGTCGTCGCCGTCGATGTTAGCCAGCCGTCGCTGGATCACCAGAAATTCCTCAAGGACAAGTACTCGCTGAAAAACCTTGAGCTGCGTCTGCTTCCGATCGAAGAGCTGCCGACGCTGGGTAAGGACTTCGACCTGGTGGTGTCGACGGGCGTGCTGCACCACATGGATGAGCCGAAGGCCGGCATGAAGGCGATCGCCGATGTGCTGCGCCCCGATGGCGTGGCCGCGATCATGCTCTACGCCCGCTACGGCCGGGCAGGGGTCGAGCTGATGCAGGCGGTGTTCCGCGATTTAGGCCTCCGCCAGGATGAGCAGTCCCTGGAGATGGTGAAGGCGGCGGTGGCGGCGCTAGGACCCACCCATCCACTTCGCGGTTACATCTCGATCGCAAATGACCTCGACTTCGACGCCGGGGTGGTGGACACCTTCCTGCACGGCCGCGACCGCAGCTACACCGTCGACGATTGCCTGGACCTGGTGCAGTCGGCCGGTCTGGAGTTCCAGGACTGGTTCCTACGTTCTTCCTACTACCCGCCGACACTGGTCGAATCGAGCAACCCGTTCTACGCGGCGGTTAATCAATTGGCGCCGGAGAAAATGTGGGCGACGATGGAACGGATCAATACCCTCAACGCCTGCCACTTCTTCCTGGCCACCCATGCCGATCGACCGAAGGCCAGCTATCGCATCGATTTCTCGGCCTCCAATGCGTTGGACTATGTGCCCCTGTTCCGCTATCGCAACGGGATCTCTGGCCAGGAGGTGTTTCGGCCGGGTTGGCAGATCCGCCTAGACCCAACGCACCTGGCATTCATGCAGCACCTCGACGGCGAGCGCTCGATCCGCGAGATCGCCGCTCAGGTGGCACGAAGCGGCCTTGTTCGGGCCGATCAGGCCGAACTGGAGGACATCGCCCTGGAACTCTTCGAAGGCCTGTGGCGCAATGACTTCATCACCGTCGACCTCAGCGGCGTCGCTTGATCGGCACGTGACAAGAGAGTGGCCTCCTCAGCGTAGGGGGCCACTCTCGGTCGGGATCAGAGTCCCGGCATCCCGCCGACGAGTCCGAATGTTGTCGGCGCATTCGCGGCGACCAGCGGCAGGAAGCGGTCGCGCAAGTCGATGGCGATGCGCTCCATCTCGGGCTGCAGGGGATACATGTGCTGGTACTGCAGAACCTGCTTACCGATCAGCCCGAGCCGCTCCTGGAACGACGGGAGACGCGCGGGGTCGAGCAGCGGCTGGTTATACGGCTGGCGATCGCCCCGCTGGAATTCGAACGCGGCACTGATGCGCGGGGCAGCACCCAGGCGGCTTCCGCGGCCACCCCAATGCAGGAGCGCCTGATTCCAAGCCAAGAAGCTGCCGGCAGTGGCGGGCACGGCTCTAATACTGTGCGGATCGGTCACCTGGTTATTGCCTGGCCCGTCGAAGACCCTGTCACGGAAACGCTCGTCATGGTGGGCGGGCAGAACATACATGCAGCCGTTTAGCGGAGTGGCATCCGAGAACGGCAACCAGACGGTCAGGGAATGCGGGGAGTTGTCGGCATCGAGTGTCGGTTGCACGCGGTCGCGGTGTGGCCCCCATCCAGCACCGGTGTCGGCAGCGGGAACTCGCCAGGTCCAGAAGTCCGGAAGCGCGCGATAGCCCGGACCCAGGACCGCGGAGAGAAGACGCGCGGCCCCCTGGTAGGCAAACCAGAATTCGTCGTAGACGAAGGTGAACGGCAACAGGATCTCTGATTGGTAGAGCAGTTCGACGCACCGGCGAAGCGGCCCGAACAGCGACTCCGGCAGCACGTTGGGAACGTTCACATAGCCTTCGATGCGAATTTCCCGCACGAGTTCGTCAACGTCGCCGAATTCGAAGGTGGGACATGCGAGATTGCCCTCGACGTGAAGATCCGGGCACAGCGATCGCCATGCCTCAATGTCGTCAACGCGAAATTCGTTAAGCACGCTTTGACACTGCCATTTGCGCTGCTATCTCGCAAGTAACGCCGTGGCAGGTGAAATACATTGAATACGCAATGGGTTTGACAGTGATCGAGCCGATCGCTGCTATTGTCTGGTCCGGAAACAATGAGTTCAACATCGGGGGTTTCAGTGGAGCATCCACAAGTGGCAGATGCTTCTCGAGCGAAGGTTGCTCTTGATAGACGTGCCGATACCCGTATCGCAGCCGAGGGGAAAATCACCTTTCCGGCAGTTCCGGCCATGGTTGATCGTTACACCGAAAAGTGTGCACGTATCTTTGCCGAGTTGGGCCGTGCATTCAGTGATCCGGAGCTCGCGCAACTCAGATCGGTGTTAGCCGGCCAACTAGCAGAAGCCTATTCCCGTTCCCAGCGCTCGTCGGTAGACATCTCGTACACGGCATACGTATCGCAGGGCCTGAATTATCAGGTGGCCAGCCGGTGCTGGACGCTCGAGGAGGCCTACCACGACTGGATCGCAACTCGCGAACCCCCGCTGTTCGGTACTGAGCCCGATGCTCGGGTTTGGGCCTTGGCCGGCGCCGCGCCGGATCCTCACACCTTCCGCATTCTTGACATCGGTGGCGGCACTGGGCGTAACGCGTTAGCGCTGGCACGACGGGGCCACCCGGTAGATGTCGTGGAGCTCACCGAGAAATTCGCGGATTCGATTCGGACAGATGCCAGTCGCGAGTCGCTGGACGTTCGGGTCATCCAGAGCGATGTGTTCGAGGCCGAAGATCAGCTGCGGCAGGATTACTCGTTGATTCTGCTGTCGGAGGTCGTTCCAGAGTTCCGTACCACCGAGAAGGTTCGCCACCTTTTCGAACTGGCCGCCAAATCTTTGACCTCCGGTGGGATCTTGGTTTTCAATGTCTTCCTGGCTGACGCCGGCTATGCGCCGAATGACGCATCGAGGCAGTTCGCCCAGCAGGCTTATTCCGGCTTTTTCACTCGCCCCGAGATGTCAACAGCGGTCGCAGGACTCCCACTGGAACTAGTAGCCGATGATTGCGTCTACGAGTACGAGCAGGCGAACCTGCCGGACGGGGCGTTTCCGCCGACGAACTGGTATGTGGGATGGATTACAGGTCGCGATGTCTTCGGTCTCGAACATGGCGAGTCCCCGATCGACCTGCGGTGGTTGGTCTACCGGAAGAGTTGATCACCGGGAGATTCAAATCATGACTGCGACTCCTGAACCGATGTCCGATCGACGCCAAGGAACCGCCGACCTATGACCGAGCGGCCGTCCATCTGCCTGAACATGATCGTCCGCAACGAGGCGCACATCATCGCAGAACTGTTCGACACTGTTGCGCCCTACATTCAGACATGGGCGATCGTCGACACCGGTTCCGATGACGGCACCCAGGACGTGATCCGCGACCGCATGGCGGCACTCGGCATACCCGGGCAACTTTTCGAGCGTCCGTGGAAGAACTTCGGACACAACCGCTCCGAAGCCTTGCAACTAGCTCAGGGCCGCGCCGACTACATCTTGGTGATGGACGCCGACGATCTCCTGACGGGCACGCTCGATCCGAGCTGCCTGCGTTCGGATGCGGTGTTCCTGCGCGTCGAGTCACCCGGCGTCTCTTACTGGCGAATGCAGATCTTCCGTGACGGCCTGCCATTCCGTTATGAGGGAGTGGTCCACGAGTACGCGACATGCGATGTTCCCCACACCAGCCAGCGCATTGAACACGACTGCCTCATTCAGTCGCGCCGGCTCGGCGGCCGCAATATGGACCCGGCGAAGTATCAACGCGACATCGACCTTCTCCTAGCCGAAGTTGACCGGAACCCCAACGATTCGCGGTCGGTGTTCTATATCGCGCGGTCGTACAACAGCCTTGCCGATTGGCAGAACGCGCGGACTTGGTACGCGCGAAGGGCCGAGATGGGCGGCTGGGAGGAAGAGGTGTTCTACTCACTGTGGAGAATCGCCACAGCGACGGAGATGCTCGGGGAACCAGCCGCTCAGGTCCAGGCCGCGTACCTACGGGCTTGGGAATATCGCCCGAGTCGGGCCGAGCCACTTCACGACCTTGCGTGTTATTTCAGGAAGGCCGGGAAGTACCTGCGCGGCCATCTGTTCGCCGAACGGGCTGCTGCAATCCCAATGCCCGAAGACGACGCATTGTTCGTCAACCGTGAGGTCTACCAGTTCCGTTCACTCGACGAACAAGCGGTATGTGCGTCGGGGACGGACAGGCAGGAGGAGGCACTCCGCCTGTGCGAACGCCTCTTGACTGTTGCGGAAATTCCCGACGAGGACCGCAGGCGGATCGCTGACAACCGGAACTCTATCGAGAAGGCGTTGCTCGAATCGCGCGGTCATAGCCGGTAGCTGCAATCGCCGGTCGGCGGCGGCGGCTACCGCAGCGATGCCAGGTACCGCTGGTGTGAGTCAGTCGGAATCAGATCGCGGCGTTCCAGCTCAAGGAGCAGGAGCACACACAGATCAAAGCTGCGCAATGCGTGGTGGGCCAGGGCGGCGAACTTTGCTACCTGGGTGTTATTCAGGCGCTCCAACCGCATCGGATTCTTGACGTAGACGATGTCGGACTCCAGCAGTTGGTTGCCCGGTACCCGGAAGTTGTTGTCGAAGATCGTCGGTGTGATCGACCACCGTTTGACGTCCAGGAAGCAGTGCGGCACAAAGCCCTGGGATCGCATCCACACGTCGACATCGCCGAAGGTGGGCTGGTTCTTGTAAAGACAGATGTAGGACACCTCAAGCTGCGCGGCCAGGCAGTGCGCCAGCTTTTCGGTGCCGTTCTTCAGGACGGTCAATTCGGCACCCTGGATGTCCATCTTCAGGAAGTCGATCAGCGGCAGTCCCTCGACATCGTCCAGGCGTCCGGTCTGGACCTGCTCGGTCCCTTCGATATGGCCGAAGTTCTCGAAGCCGTTGAAGTAGCGCAGTGCGTCGGGGTCGGGTTCGAGGAGGGAAGTCATTCCGCTGGCAGCGCTGGCGAGGTACAGGGTTTGGACAGAACCGTCGAACAGGAAGTCCTTGTAGATGGTGGCGTGTTCCCCGTAGGCGTCCCTGATGCCGGCGATCTGACGGTCATCACCTTCGAAGGCGTTTAGGTGAGCAAGCCCGCCATCGAGCAGGGGCTTGTAAATAGGAACCTCGGCGATCGCCGACGCCCCCACGTCCATCAGCTGGATCGGTTCGACCAACTCCAGGAATTCGAATGCCTTCAATCCGGCCTCTCATTTTTCATCGACCACTAGTCCATGCGGTCCCGCATCGGCACACTACGGTTGCATAGTCCCTGACTTCTGTCGCGATCAGCAAGGAGGAAGCCGCCTGATGGCCGAAGACCCGCGGGAGGACCTGGTCGCCCGACAGTACAAGAAGTGGCAATATCCCGAGCCGATCCCGGATCTGCAGACGTGGGTCACCGATTCTTGGGAGCTCTTCGATCCCTCGCACGCCCACCGGCAGTTGTGGCCGGACCGGCCCTACCAGCCGAATCTGGACATCCTCAGTGCGGGCTGCGGCACGAACCAGGCCCCGGTGATCGCATACACCAATCCCGGCGCAAAGGTCACCGCGATCGACATCAGCCAGGAGTCCCTGGACCACGGCAAGTACCTCAAGGACAAGCACGGCTTGAAGAACCTCGAGCTTCACCTGCTGCCCATCGAGGAGGTCGCCAGTCTCAACCAGGACTACGACCTGATCATGTGCACCGGAGTGTTGCACCACATGGCCTCGCCGCAGACCGGGATGAATGCTCTGGCCAGCGTGCTACGCCCGGACGGCGTCGTTGGGATCATGCTCTACGCCCGCTACGGGCGCATCGGCGTGGAGATCATGCAGGGCGTGTTCCGCGACCTCGGCCTCCGCCAAGACGAGGTATCCCTTCGCATGGTGCGCGCCGGGCTGAAATCGCTGGATCCGAGCCATCCGGCCCGCACCTACCTGGCGATTGCCACCGATGTGGGCTACGACGCGGGCATGGTGGACACCTTCCTGCATGGGCGTGATGTGAGCTTCACCGTCCAGGACTGCCTTGACCTGGTCGAGAACTCCGGGCTGGTGTTCCAGGATTGGCTTCGGAAGTTCCCCGTATACCCACACACGTTGATCGACCCGGACAACGAATTCCTGCTCGCCTGTGCCTCGCTGCCCGAACGGCAGATGTGGTCGGTGATGGAACGACTGCGCAACCTGAACGGCTGCCACTACTTCACCGCTTGCAGACCTGAGCGGGCCGTCACGAGCTACCGGGTCGACTTCTCAGCGCCACACGCCGCGGATTACGTCCCGCGGATTCAGATCGGTTGCGGTCTCGATAGCGAGGTGCTTCGGCAACCGGGTTGGCATATCGACCTCTCTGGTTCCTACCTCGATCTGGTCCGCCGTGTGGACGGCTCGCGGTCTATCCGGGAGATCGCAGACCTGGTCGCGGACGTGCGGCGCGCCGACCCGGCGCAGATGCTGACGGTGGCCCTGAAGGTCTTCAAGGCACTGCGGCAGATGGACTTCATTTGCGTCGAGTTCACTGCGCCCAGGTCCGGTTAGATCAACAGATCGAGCCGAAAATGGCCCCCTCCTCAGGGAGGGGGCCACTTTGTACTCCACCGATAACGGAAATCGGCCCCCTCCCGAAGGAGGGGGCCGATTCCAGACTCAGTCCCGAAGGACCGAAGTTACTACGGGTGGCCTGCGGTACCGGTCTGACCCTGGGTCAGCGTGCCCGGGCCGGTGGCAACGCCACCGGCGCCGCCGGCGCCACCCTTGCCGGGGCCAGCGCCGCCACCGGCGTTGCCGCCGGTGCCACCGTTGGTCGCCGTCGCGGTGCTACCCGTGCCGGCCGCAGTGGCGTTGCCGCCAGTGCCGCCCGCACCACCGTTACCGACGGTGCCAGTACCGCCGCCGCCAGCAGCACCCGCGGTTGCGCGGCCACCGACAGCCTGGGTGCTGGTGGCGCTGCCACCATTGCCACCGCGACCACCGGTTACCTCAGCGACGCCGCCAGCCTTGCCGGCACCGCCGGTCGCGACGCTGACGGACGCAGCAGCGCCGTTGACGGTGGCGGCACCGCCGGCACCGCCCGCACCACCGTTGGCCGTGGCGGCCGTGCCGCCGGTACCGGCGTCGCCGCCGGTTGCCGTTGCCACACCATCGGCGCTAGTGGCCGTTGCGGTACCGCCGTTGCCACCGGCACCGCCGGAGAGCTGACCGTTACCGCCAAAGCCCGCATCAGCCACGGTCACCAGGTGGGTGCCCGTACCGCCGCCGGCCACCGCATTACCGGAGTCACCGCCAGCACCACCGCTATTGCCGCTGGCCGCGCCGCCGTTGCCGCCAGCACCGCCCTTTGAAATGACCGTGCCGATAGCCGAGTTACCGGTCTGGCTGGCGTCACCACCGACACCGCCCGCACCGCCGACACCGACACCGCCGGTGCCGCCACTGCCGGCCGCGCCACCCTCAGCGCCAGTGCCGCTGGCGATGGAGCCGAGGAGCGTGGCGTCGCCGCCAGCACCGCCGGCGCCGCCGCCGTTGCCGCCGTTGCCGCCGGCCTTACCCGCGCCACCCTTGGCGTTGATGGTGCTGTTGACGAGGTAATTGACCGCGTCAGCATTCGCAGCGCCGCCGTTACCGCCCGCACCACCAGCAGTGCTGACCGAAGTGCCACCGGTGCCGGCGTCGCCACCAAGCACCGTGATGGTCAGGCCGTAAGCGATGGCAGAGCCACCGTCGCCACCGGCGCCACCGACGCCAGCGCCACCATTGCCGCCCTTGCTTCCAGCGCCACCAGTGGCAGTCGCACCAGCGCCGACCGCGGTGGCAGTACCACCGGCGCCGCCAGCGCCGCCGGATCCGCTCGTGCCGTTGCCGCCGAAGCCGCCGATGCCGCCGGTGGCTGCGCCACCGGTAGCCGTCGCATCGCCAGCGTCAGCCTCAGCGTTGCCGCCAGCACCGCCGACGCCACCGTTGAGTGCACCCGCACCACCGGTACCGGCGTCACCGCCGCCGACCGTCAGGCCGTAGCCGGTGCCCCGTGCGCTGCCGCCCTTGCCACCGTTACCGCCGACCGCGCTGTTGCCACCGGAGCCACCGGCACCACCGTCGCCGCCCTTCGAAATAGCCGTGCCGGCACCGACTTTGCTACCAGTGGAGACAGCCGCGCCACCGGCGCCACCGTTACCGGCAGCGGCACCCGTGGAGGTGCCACCGGCACCACCCAGACCACCCTTGCTGCCGATGTTGTAAGTGTTGCTGTCACCGGTCGAGGTGGCGGAACCACCCTTGCCGCCGGAACCGCCGGCATTCGCGCCGGACGAGTTTCCGCCAGCGCCGCCCCGGCCGCCTTCAGCGGTCAGGCCGCGGCCGGTGGAGATCGCTACGCCGCCGTCGCCGCCACTGCCGGCCGTCGGACCGTTGGCCCCGTCGCCGCCGCGGCCGCCCGTCGAGGAGCCCTGTGCTGCGACGCTATCGCCGGTCGCGGAGGCAGAGCCACCCGCGCCGCCGTTGCCGCCAGTGCCGCCCTTGCCAGCCGCCGCGGTGCCGCCGGCGCCGCCCTTGCCGCCAACGGCGATGGCGTTGTCGCCAGTCGACACGGCGTTGCCGCCGATGGCACCCGTGACGCCGTTGCCGGTGCCGGTGTTATTGCCACCCGCGCCGCCCTGACCGCCGGTTGCGGTTCCGGCTCCACCAGTGACGGTGGACTGGGCAGTGGCGGTGGCGTTGCCGCCCACGCCGCCCTGAGCCGCACTCAGCAGACCGGCACCACCCGCACCGCCAAGGCCACCGGTTGCAACGAAGGCCTTGCCGGAGACGCCCGTGACGGTGGTGGTCGCGGTGCCACCGGCACCGCCGGCGCCGCCGTTACCGGTCGCCGAGCTACCGCCCGCGCCACCCTCGCCGCCCTTTGCGGTGCCAGCGTCAGTGTTCGTGTTGGTGGTGATCGTCAGCGATGCCACACCGCCTGCGCCACCAGAACCGGCTGTAACGGCACCGGCCGCACCGGCACCGCCCTTGCCGCCTTCGTGGACCGCAGCGTTACCGACGCCGGACCAGGTTCCAATTGCCGAACCGCCCGCACCGCCGTTACCACCGACGAAGCCGCCGGCACCCGCGGTGCCACCGTCGCCGCCCTTGCCGCCGGCGCCAACCGCGCCGTTAGCCACGCCAACGCCGATCCAGGCACCGCCATTGCCACCGTTACCACCGTTACCACCGGTACCGGCCTTGCCGTCAGCAGCGCCGCCGACGCCAGCAGCGCCACGGTTACCGCCGACGCCACCGTTACCGCCGACCTGCGCGGTGCCATCAACAGCTGAGCCGCCGTTGCCGCCGTTACCGGCGCTGCCGGCGTCGCCGCCGTTACCACCGGTGCCGAGAAGCAGGTCAGTCGAGATACCACCCTGACCGCCGTTGCCACCGTTACCACCGGTGCCGGCTGTTCCACCGTTGCCCGTGTTGACGCCTGCGCCGCCGTCACCGCCGTTAGCGCCGGCACCGCCGGTACCGCCGTTACCCGCGGTACCCGTGGTGGCGTCCCCGCCACCGCCAGCTGCACCGCCCTTACCGGCGTTGCCGCCATTACCGCCCGTGGCCTTTGCAGTGTCAGTGGCGCTGCCGCCCTTGCCACCACGGCCGGCCGCACCACCGTTACCGCCGTTACCCGCGGTGCCCTTGGTGGCCTGGCCACCCTGACCGCCGATGCCGCCGGTACCACCGTCGGTACCGCTGGTGGCGGGAGTGAACGCCGTGCCCGCGACACCGTCGAAGCCGGCACCGGCCGAACCGCCGTTACCGCCGAGGCCGGCCGTACCACTGGTCGCGCCGCCACCGATGCCGCCGTTACCGCCGTCACCGCCGGTGAGTGTGCTCAACAGCGAGGCCGCACCGGCGCCGCCGTTACCGCCGGCACCGCCGTTACCGCTGATGCCGTCGGCTGCCGCAATTCCGGCGCCACTCTTGCCGCCCTTGCCGAAGCCCAGGCCAGCAGCGGCACCAGCCGCACCGTCGCCGCCGTCCAGGCGAGACTGCTGACCCGCATCCGCACCGAGGTAGCCGTTACCGCCGGAGCCACCGGCACCACCGGTGCCGGAGTTGCCGCCGGTACCACCGGCGCCAACAGCGCCCTTGGTCAGGCCGAGGCCGCCCACGCCGCCATTGCCGCCATTGCCACCGGTACCGCCAGCGCCAGCCGCGGTGCCGTCACCGGCATCCGTCGTAGCGGTGGCGTTAGCGCCGGTGAAGCCCTTGCCGCCGGTACCGCCATTGCCGCCGTTGCCGCCAGCGCCGGCGTCGCCGCCAACACCCTGCACACCGGCAGTGCCGCCCGTGCCGCCCGCCTGACCGCCGAGAGCGCCGTTACCGCCGCTACCGCCGTTGCCGCCGTTACCACCAGTAGAGCCGTCGGTTCCCGCGACGCCAGCCTTGGCGCCGTCAGTTCCAGCCGCACCGACAGCGCCGGTGCCGCCCGCGCCACCGGCACCGCCGGCACCGCCATTACCGCCGTCGCCTGCAGCCGCCTGAGTGGTGCCGTTGGCCGCGAAGCCGCCCTTGCCACCGTTACCGCCGATGCCGGCGTTGCCACCGTTACCGGCGTTGCTGCCGTTCTCGCCGGACAGAGCCTTGCCGTTGTAGCCCGCGCCACCGGTGCCACCGGTGCCACCGGTACCGCCGTCGCCACCGAGGCCGCCGAGGCCCTGAGCGCCAGCCGTCGAACCGGTGCCGCCCTTGGCGCCGTTGCCGCCGTTGCCGCCGTTGCCGCCGGCAGTGCCAGCGCCACCATCGGTGCCGTTGACGCCAACGCCGGTGCCATCGGTACCGGCCTTGCCGGACGCGCCCTGCAGACCAGCACCACCGTCGCCACCGTTGCCGCCAGCGCCACCGACACCAGTGGTGCCCGCGGTGCCAGCTGTGCCGGTCTGAGCGAAGAGGAAGAGGATGCGACCGGTGCCCGCAGTGCCTGCGGTACCGCCGGTGCCGCCGTTACCACCGATGGCGCCGTCGCCGCCGTCGCCGGATGTGCCGGCCACGACGACACCGCTACCACCATTGCCGCCAGCTCCACCGGCACCGCCGATGCCACCGGCACCGCCGTTGCCACCCTTGCCGAAGATCCAGGAGCCCGCACCGCCATTACCGCCGGAACCACCGGCCACGCCGTTGCCGCCGGCCGTGCCGTCAGCACCGGTGCCTGCGCCACCGTCGGTGCCGGCCTTGCCAGCCGCGCCGAGGCCGCCGTTACCGCCGTTACCGCCGTTGCCGAAGATCGAGAGCAGACCGGTGCCGCCGCCGGCGCCACCGTTCGCGGTGAGGGTGCCCTGCGTCGCCGCACCGGCACCGCCATTGCCGCCGTTACCGGTGATCAGACCACCAGTACCGCCAGTGCCGCCAGCGATACCGCCCGCGACGCCTGCGCCGCCGTTGCCGCCGGTGCCGAACCAGCCGGCCGCGCCACCGTTGCCGCCGTTGTAGCCGTTGCCACCGTTGCCGATGAGGCCGCCGTTGCCGCCCGCGCAAGAGGTCTTGCCGATCGAGGCGCAGCTAGCCGCGTCGTAGGAGAAGCCGTTGCCGAACAGGATGCCGGCATTCGGGCTGTCAGCTGTGCCGTTGCCGAAGAAGAAGCTGAAGATGTTGCCCGAGGCGGCCGCGGTCGCGGCAGCGGTCGGAGCAGCAGCCGAACCGACCAGCGGATCACCGGAGGTGGTGGTCGCCGCGGCCGGGCTGGCGGTCTTCGAGGAACCGAGCTCACGACGCGAAGCCGCCAGAGCGGTGAAGGCCAGCGCATTCAGAGCAGGAGCGTCGCCGCCGCTGCCGGTGGCGAGCCAGGAGAGCAGGCTGTTGCCCACGCCGGAGACCGAGGTCGACGCCGCCGCGGAACGCGGGGTCGCCACTGCAGCAGCCGGAGCCGCCGCCGAAACGGCCTCAACCGCGGCGGCAGGAGCAGCCGCAGCGGGAGCGTCGTTGTTAGTGGCAACCGGAGTCACAGCCTCGGAAGGGGTCGAGGCGACAACGGCGCGCGGGGTCTCCACGGCGTCACTGGCCGAGCCGCTGTTGCCAGCGGACGGGACCGACACCACGGGGGTGTCGTTGTTGGCGCGACGCGGAGCCGCGGCCGCCGAGGAGGCAGCACCGCTGCGCGTGGCCGATGAGTCGCCCGAGGAGCTGGTCGTCGCGGCGGCATGGCCGCGGCGCGGCGCGGTGGCCTTCGTGGTCGACCCAGTCGAAGCCTGGTCGCTGGAAGCACCGGCCGAACCGGTGGTGTCCGCGTACGCCATCGGCATCGCGGAGATCGCTGAGCCAATGCCCAGCGCGATCGCGAGAGCACCCACGCGACCGATGTACTTGGAATAGCTGGGAGTCAGTGCCTCGGAGGCCTGAACCGAACGCCGGCTGTACTCAATGGCCTTGATAAGGCCCTTCGAGGACCGCCGACCGTTACCGGTGGGCTGAGACGAATCTGCTGCGGACATGTTGCTCCTTAAACGACGAAGACACGCGAAGCCCCTACTCCGCGCCACACAAGCCACCCCTTGTGGGCATGCTTGCACGTGTGAGTATGCATGCTCCCAAAGTGTTTGTCATCTTTTTTCTAGGTTTTTCTCAGATTCCGGCAAAACCACTGTTCGGAGACCCGGCAACCTCTTGATCGTGTCGGGCTATAGAACGGGAAACCGTCACCTGCTGGTCACCGGGCCGACAACCTTCGGCTACGCTGGCAATCCGCAGCCACCCGGCGGTCCTTGGCTAACTTGACCAAGGCAAGGCTAAGAGGCGGCTGGATCAGATCAGCTAAGGGATATGTCCCCACCGGGGACTTCGAATCGAGGGGTTTTAAAAATGCGGGTTGTCGCGTTCGCGCCGTCACTGAGTGCAGTCGAAGAAGATGCCGGCGGCGTCAACATCAAGGGCTTCCCCATGACCGCCTGCTACGTCGAGTCCTTCCCCGCCCAGATCACCATCCCCATGGTGGTCTCGGTCTGCGCGTTGGGCGGCCAGGACTACGACCCCGTCCGCTTCATCGTCGCCACCTCACCCGACGGTGAGCGGGTCGGCAGCCTGGAGTTCGGCTGGCACTGGCACGACAACCCCCCCACCCCGGTCAAATTCCGGGTCTTCGCCCAATACCTGCCCATGCGCGTCGAGCAGGCCGGCGTCTACTCGATCGGGCTGTATGAATCGCTCGACCAGACCGAATCCGAGCACCTCTTCCCCCTGCCGGTCCTGCGCCGCAACCCGCTGATCCAGACCCGCGAGGCCGAGTAACCATGCGTGTACTCGCGTTCGCACCGTCTCTGACCGCCGAGGAGGCCGTCGACGGCGGCCTCAACATGCGGGGCTTCCCGATGACGAGTGCCTTCGTCGACGTGCTGCCGGTGGAGATCACGGTGTCTGTCGTCATCGCGGTGGCCACCCTGGCCGGCACCGAGAACAACCCGGCGCTATATCTGGGTGTCAACTCGCCGCAGGGACGGCGTCTGGTCACCATGCAGATGGCCTGGCAGTGGGACGACGTGCCGGACGTCCTGGTGAAGTTCCGGTCGTTCTTGCAGTACCTGCCGTTCCAGGTCGAGTCCGAGGGCGTCTACACCCTGGGCCTCTATGACGATCCGGGCGCCACCGAGACTGAGCACACCTTCCCGCTGGCGATCTTCCTCAACCCGAACCCGGGCGGGATTTAAGCGACCGGCGCCGGGCGGCGATACACCGTCACCCGTCCGCCGGCTTTCGGGGTGAACGCCACCCCGCGGTTGTGGCGCTTCTCCCCCGGCGCGTCCGTGATCTGAACGGTGAAGTGCCGGAGCACGGTTCTCAGCACGACATCCAGTTCCATGTTGGCGAACGCCGCCCCGACGCAGCGGCGGGTGCCGCCACCGAAGGGCACCCAGGAGAACGTGTTGGGCTTCTCGTCGATGAAGCGCTGCGGGTCGAAACGGTCCGGTTCCGGGTACACATCCGGATCGGCGTGCAGCTGCCCGAGGCTGATGATGATGGAAAATCCTTGCGGCAGCCGGTAATCACCCAATTCATACATCGGCGCCGCGACGTGGCGGCCGGCGAAGTCGATCACCGTGCGGTTGCGCTGGATCTCGAAGATGGCGGCCTGGCGGTAGGTGTTGTCGTCGCCTGCCGCCTCGGCGACCAGTTTCGCCAGCACCTGCGGGTGCCGGGAGATGCGTTCGAAGGCCCAGCCCAGGGTGGACGCGGTGGTCTCGTGTCCGGCGGCCAGCAAGGTGAGTAGCTCGTCGCCGATCTCACCGCGCGTCATCGCCGAACCGTCGTCGTAGCTGGCCCGCAGGAACACCGCGAGGATGTCGGTGCGGTCCTCGAAATGCGGATCGGCGCGGGCCTTGTCAATCAGCCGGTCGATCAGGGCCTCGTAGGTGCGTCGGTAGCCGGCCAGCCTGGCCCACGGGGACCACCAGCCGGGCCGGGTGAACCAGCGGGAGTCCGGGGCAGGGCTGGGTAGCACCGCCAGGCGTGAGCCCAGCGTCACCCACTCGGGCATCAGGTCGCGGAGTTGCTGCATTTCGGCGCCGTCGGCCCCGAACACCGCGCGCAGGATCACATTGAGGGTGATGCGCATCATCGGCTCGAGGGTCTTGAACTCCTTGCCCTCCGGCCAGGTGGCCATCTCGCGCATCGTCTCCTCTTCGACGATGCGCTCGTAGGCGGCGATGCTCTTGCCGTGAAACGGCGGGGTGAGCAGCTTGCGGCGCCGGCGATGATCCGCTCCATCGAGAGCGAACACCGACCCCTTGCCGAGTATCCGGCTGAGATTGGGCTGAATGTCGTGCAATACCTCGGGACTGGTGGTGAAGATCCGCTTAGCCAGCACAGGGTCGGCGACGATCACGGTGTCGCCGAAGACCGGGATCCGGACGGTGACCGCCCGCCCGACGGTGCGGACCCACCGCGCGACCGTGCCGCGCCGCTGGAACACGAAGGCCGCGGCGCCGAGTGCCGGCGGCATCTTCGGAGACGGCGGCAGGTTCGGCTCGGCAAGCACGGGCTGACTGAGGGCGGGCGCTTCGGTCACGGGACCTCCAGAGGTGTTGGTACTGCGGCGTACCAAAATGCGTTGCCCTACGGTACCGTGCAGTACCAGAGCTGACAAGGGGAGGATGCGTGTCCACACCGGTGGTTCAGGACTTCCGCCGACGCTTGCTCGACGGGCTGGCGGCCTCGATCGAGGAGCGCGGCTACCGGGAGAGCACCGTGGCCGACATCGTCCGGGGCGCCCGCACCTCCAAGCGGACGTTCTACGGCCACTTCTCCAGCAAGGAGGAGTGCTTCGCCGAACTGCTCTCGGCCAACACCGAGGAGCTGGCCCTCGCGCTGACCGAGGCCGTCGACCCGTCGGCGCCGTGGCAGTTGCAAGTGCGCCAGGCCATCACTGCCTACGTGGGCACCATCGAGGCCGCCCCGGCGATCACGCTGAGCTGGATCCGGGAGCTGCCCGGCCTCGGTGAGGCGGCCCGGCCGATGCTGCGCCGCGGTTTCAGCCGGCTCACCGAGTTGATCGTCGCCCTTACCCACAGCCCGGGATTCGTTCAGGCCGGTGTGCCGCCGATGTCGCCGGCCGCGGCCGTCATCCTCTTGGGCGGCCTGCGGGAGCTCACCGCGCAGACCGTCGAGGACGGCGCGTCGGTGGCGGCGATGATCGAGCCGGCGGTGGCGGCGGCGACGGCATTGGTGGGCGGGGTTCGATAGCGCAAGCCACGGGGTCATTCGTAAACGCAGAACACCTCATCAAGGGTGGCGGTCTCGCCGGTGGCGCGGGTCGTATCGATCATCACCGGCCCGCGTGACGCACTATCGACGAGCAGATAGCGGCCCCCGGTGGTGGTGGTCCGCACCCCCGTACATGCCGGACTATCGAAACTCATGTGGACCGCGTCACCGAGGTTGACACCCACTCGGGATACCTGGGGCTCAGCCTCGAGCACCCCGATCAATCGGGTGACCAAGGCCTCTTCGGTGAAGAACCGCCACCCCTGCCTTAGCTCCAGCACGTAGCGACCACCGCCCTGCCCTGTGTCGGAGGCGAACTCGATGAACGGGTAGAGCTCAGCCAGTACCGCCCGATCCGTGGACGACAGGCCGCCGTCGACGATCGCGAACCGCCCAACCCGATCTAGATCGGTGCAGCACCGCAGAAACGAATTCAGCGTCGCCTCAGTGATGGCCCGATCGGGGCCCGCGATCACCCGAGCCGTCACTTCCGCATCCACCCGGCCGGCAGGCCGGCGCACCAGATCCGCGGGATAGGTGGCGCATTCCACCAACCGTTGCCCCGCCATCAAGTCGCGGTTGGTCAACATTCGCGCCCGTTCTTCGTAGGGAACGCTATCGAGTGTCAACAGCCGCCGCCAGATCCTCAGGGCTTCGGCCGCGCGGCCGATCCAGGAAGCGCAGACCGCCTGCTCGTCGGCCGCGTGCCACTCGTAGACGATCTGTTGGATGAAAAATGTGTCGCTCGCGGGCCGTGGGATCCGGGCGGCGCGCGCGGCGAACAGATAGCCCAACTCGTACTGTTCGGCTCGGCGGTAGTGCACAGCAATCGCATTGAGGGCTTCGGCGCGTATTGGTCGGTACGCCCACGCCCGGAGATAGGCATCTTGGACCTCGGCCCACGGCTCTCCGAGCTTGTCCATGGTGGCGGCCAACTTGAACATCGATTGGTAGATCATCTGATCCCAGTCGTCCATCTGAATATGGCGTTCACGCCATATTCGCGCGTTAGCGAAGTCGCCGGCGGCTTCGTAGCTCTGTGCGAGATAAAAAACCGAGCGAGCGTCATCGGGGTTGCGCTGTACCTCGGCGAGCAGAATCTCACTGTCGCGGCGGTAGGTTGATGGGTCGAGACTGCGGGCGCCTAATCCGCGCGAGACGATCCTGTAATCGCCCTCAAGGTTCGCCTCCGAATGAGGTTCGTCGCAGACAGCGATCTCGTGCAGCACGCCGTCATATCGCCACGGCACACCGTCGCGGAATAGCTGATGACGCCAGAAGCTCGTCACCTTGCGAACGACGTACATCAGGTAGCAGTCGGCGGTCAGGCCCTGGAAGTCCGGCGTTCCCTCAAGCGTGTCGTCGGCGTCCATCACCCAGATGTAATCCGCCTTGCCTTGCGCCAACTGCAACGCCTCGGAACGATTGAAACCGAAATCCCGCCAGGGCCTTTCATGAAGTTCACCCGGAATGCCCAACTGGGCCATCTTCGACCGGATCACATCCTGAGTGCCATCCGTGGACCCGGTATCCACCACCACCCAACAATCGATATACGGGGCAACCGCCTCCAAAACCTCATGAACGATATGCGCCTCGTTCTTGACGATCATGTTCAAACAAATCCTCGGCTGGCCCGCCGAATCACCCACGGACACAGAGCACCTCATCAAGCGAGGCGAACTTGTCACCACCGCGGCTCGTGTCGATCATCACCGGCCCCTGCGGATCTACAGCAGTAAGCACGTAGCGACCGCCAGTGGCCGCGGTCCGCACCCCTGACCGCGCCGGACTCTCAGTAGTCAACTCGGTGGCATCACCGAAATTCACGCCCACTGCCGACAGCTGAGGTTCAGACTCCAACACCCCGACCAACCGGGAGATCAACGCTTCCTCGGTGAAAAACCGCCACCCCTGCCGCAACTCCAGCACGTAACGCCCACCGAGCCGCCCATCACCAGAGGCTAACTCCACGAACGGATACAACCCCGTCAACTCCGCCCGATCAGCCTCGGACAGACCCGCGTCCACGATCACGAACCGGCCCACCCGCGCCACATCCGTACAACACCGCAGAAACGAATTCAGCGTCGCCTCCGTGACCCCCCGATCGGGACCGGCGACGATCCGAACCGTGACTTCCGCATCCACCCGACCGGCAGGCCGACACACCAAATCAACCGGAAAGGTCGCACACTCCTCCCGCAGCTGCGCCGCCACGACGTCACGATTGGTAATCATCCGCACCCGATCATCGTCAGGAACGTTGTCGCCGGCGAGCAGTCGCCGCCAGATTGACAGCGCTTCAGCGTTACACCCGATCGATGCCGCACAGAACGCCTGCTCGTCCGCCGCGAGCCACTGATACACGCTAGGAAAGACATTCACCGTGTCAGTCGCGGGGAGTGGGATCTGCGCGGCGCGGGATGCGAACAGATAACCCAACTCGGGCTGCTGCGCCTGGACGTAGTGGAAGGCGATCATCTCCAGCGATTCGGCGCGGGACGGCCGGAGTGCCCATGCCCGCAGATAGACATCCTGAACCTCAGCCCACGGCTCACCGAGCTTGTCCATCGCCACACCCAACTTGAGCATCGAAAAGTAGATCATCTCGTCTGCGTCGCCCATCTCGATGTGACGCGCCCTCCAGGCCCGGGCGTTGGCATGGTCGCCGAAATACTCGTAGCACTGCGCGAGGAAGAATACCGAGTGCGCATCATCGGGGTTGCTCTGCACTTGAGCCAAAAGTAGTTCGCCGTCTCGCCGATACGACTCCGGATCCAGGCCACGGGCGCCGAGGTGGCGCCCCACGATGAAGTAGTCACCCTCGAGGTACGCGTCGGAATGGGCTGCTTCGCAGACGGGATACTCATGAATCACACCTTCATAGCGCCACGGCACACCGTCCCTGAACAAGTGCCGGCGCCGAAAAGTCATCTGCTCAACGCGGACGTGCATCCAATAGCAGTCGGCGGTCAGGCCCTGGAAGTCCGGCGTTCCCTCAAGCGTGTCGTCGGCGTCCATCACCCAGATGTAATCCGCCTTGCCTTGCGCCAACTGCAACGCCTCGGAACGATTGAAACCGAAATCCCGCCAGGGCCTTTCATGAAGTTCACCCGGAATGCCCAACCCGGCCATCTTCGACCGGATCACATCCTGAGTGCCATCCGTGGACCCGGTATCCACCACCACCCAACAATCGATATACGGGGCAACCGCCTCCAAAACCTCATGAACGATATGCGCCTCGTTCTTCACGATCATGTTCAAACAAATCCTCGGCCTGATAGCTGAATCACCCACAGACACAAAGCACCTCATCAAGAGAGGCGAAAACACCACTGCCACGCGTGGTGTCGATCATCACCGGACCCAGCGGATCTGCGTCGGCCAGAACATATCGGCCACCCGCAGCGGTGGTCAGCACCCCCACCCGCGCCGGACTGGCAGCACTCAACTCAATGGCATCCCCGAGATTCACCCCCACCGCCGAAACCCGCGGCTCAGCCTCCAACACCCCCACCAACCGGGATATCAACGCCTCCTCGGTGAAGAACCGCCAACCCTGCCGAAGCTCCAGCACGTAGCGACCACCGACGCGCTCATCGCCAGAGACAAAGTCGACGAACGGATACCGCTGCACCAACACCGCCCGATCCACCTCAGCCAAACCCTCATCGACGACCACGAACCGCCCCACCCGATCTAGATCGGTGCAACACCGCAGAAACGAATTCACCGTCGCCTCAGTGACCACCCGATCCGAACCCGCAACCACCCGAACCGTCACCTC
>Ga0208694_1000923_pt1 | contig 39878 bp, 35 predicted proteins | sample AD_UKC078_MetaG_FD_184442 | JGI IMG/M metagenome (GOLD analysis project Ga0208694, IMG submission 184442) | Active sludge microbial communities of municipal wastewater-treating anaerobic digesters from USA - AD_UKC078_MetaG (SPAdes) (version 2) | ecosystem: Engineered > Bioreactor > Anaerobic >...
GCAAAAAGGCTGTGTTCGTGATGAACGACTCCACGGTTAAGGCGATTCGTAAGCTGAAGGACGGACAGGGGCAATATCTGTGGCAGCCTTCACTGACCGCAGGCACTCCCGATACCATCCTAAACCGCCCAGTCTACACGTCTGCATATGTACCGACAATTGAAGCCGGTGCGAAGACCATCGCTTTCGGCGATTTTAAGTATTACTGGATCGCTGATAGACAGGGGCGCTCCTTCAAACGTTTGAACGAGCTTTTCGCTACAACAGGTCAGGTGGGCTTTATGGCCACTCAGCGTGTGGACGGAAAATTGATTCTGCCGGAGGCTATCAAGGTTCTCCAGCAAAAAGCGTAACGGAGGTGCGGCATGAGTTATAACACGAAAAACTACACCGAACAGGGCGGCGAGAAAACCGTAATCGGCGGAACGCTTGAAATTAAGGAGGGAGCCTCGGTAACGGGGCTTCCTTCTGCACCGAATCAAGCCGCAAGTACTGCCACAAATGTTGCAGGACTCAAGGACGATCTCAACGCGCTGCTTTTGAAATTGAAAGACACAGGACTGATGAAACCCGATACATGGAATGTCTCAGCAGCTAATGTCACCACTGCTCTGAGCGAAGATATGACAGCCAATCAAGGCAAAGTCGAATCCATCACCATCGAGGACAATGTCATTACAGTCACTGTTCCAGTTGACGAGCTGATTGCGTATGAAAGCTTGAGTCCCGCGCAAGGAACCCACAAATGGGTTGCCATCCTCATAACCACAGGACTACCTGCCATCACGGCAGTTAAGTATAACGGCAGTCAGCTGACCTCAGCCGATGAAGCTGAGGCTGCTGCTGTCGGCGGGCAGGCCGGAGATATTGTGATGTGGCTGAAGTGCGACGAAATCGTAAATCAGCCGAAGTCGTTCACGCTCTGGGCATCCGGTTATCCCGCTACGGCATTCTCTGTTGTCATCGCAGAACCGGAAACCGAAGAATAAAGAAAGGACGGTGGCGGTATGACGCTGATTGAAAAAGTAAAGGCAAATCTTATTCTTGAGCATACGGTGGACGATGAACTCCTGCAGATGTACATCACCGCCGCCGTATCCTATGCCGAAAGCTATCAGCACCTTCCGGAGAAATTCTACAAAGACCATCTTATGCCGCCTACCACAGAGCAGGCCGTCATTATGCTGTCGTCTCATTTTTATGAGAGCCGGGACGGCAGCACCGGCGGCTTTTTTGCCGACAACGTTCAGGCTGGACAGCAGGTATGGAATACGGTCAACCTTCTTCTTAAACTTGACCGGGATTGGAAGGTGTGAGTATGAGTTTTGGAAAAATGAAAACCTTCATCGATATTATCTCAACCGAACCCACGAAGGATGCTGACGGTTTTGTCAACCACGGCGATACTGTTCTTGCGTCAGTCAGGGCATATTTTGAGCAGAAAAACTCTACGGAAAAATGGCGTAACATGGCGCAGTCAGATGAAGTGAATGCCTTGTTCCGTCTCCGTACGATTCCCGGACTTGCTCTTCACAACCGCCATGTTATCGTATGCGAGGGCAAACGCTACAACATATACTCGGTTGAAAATGTAAAGAGCCGTGGAATGTATCTTGAAGTATTGGCGGTGAGCACAGATGGCTAAGGTCGATTTCAAGATGCCGGAGGAATTCCTGCTCAAAGTGTCAAGGTTGGCTGAAAAGACCGATGAGATCATACCGATGGTTCTTGAAGCCGGTGCCGAAGTCGTATATGACAAGGTAAAAAGCAATCTTTCCTCTGTGGTCGGTAAAAACACAAAGGTTAAGAGCCGCTCCACCGGAGAACTTGAATCTGCGCTTGGTGTATCTCCGGCAAAGCAGGACAGAAACGGTAATTTCAACGTGAAAATAGGCTTTGCAGAGCCGCGTTCTGACGGCGGCAGCAATGCCAAACTTGCCAACATCCTCGAATACGGAAAGCATGGCCAGCCTCCGAAGCCTTTTCTGAAACCTGCCAAAAGCAGTTCAAGAGGTGCTTGCATTGAGGCTATGACCAATAAGCTGGAAAGTGAGATTGAGAAGCTATGAGCATATTATCTGAACTGAACACACTGTTTGAAGCCGCAAATATCCCTGTCGAAACAGGCGTCTTCAGCGGAGTAGCTCCTGATGAATACCTGGTACTGACCCCGCTTACTGACACCTTTGCCGTTTACGGAGATAATAAGCCGCTGGCGGATGTAAGCGAAGTCAGAATCTCGCTGTTCAGTAAAAACAACTATTTACAAAGAAAGAATCAGCTTGTGAGGATGCTCCTCCAAGCTGATTTTGTTATTACCGACCGCCGGTATATCGGACACGAGGATGACACCGGCTATCACCACTACGCCATCGATGTGGCGAAAGAATACGAAACGGAGGAAATTTAACATGGCTACAATTGGGCTTGATAAACTCTACTACGCACCAATCACCGAAGCACCTACTACGGGTTACGAAACCTACGGAGCTCCGGTAATGCTGGCAAAGGCAATCTCAGCTGAACTATCAATCGAACTTGCGGAAGCGACACTTTGGGCGGACGACGGTGCCGCCGAAATTATCAAGGAATTCAAGAACGGCAAACTGACCCTTGGTGTGGACGACATTGGTAAAACCGTCGCCGCAAAACTGACGGGCGCGACCACAGATGAAAACGGTGTTCTTATCTCTGCTTCAGAGGATGGTGGCGAGCCTGTCGCTATTGGATTTCGAGCGAAAAAAGCGAATGGTAAGTATCGCTACTTCTGGCTTTACCGCGTCAAGTTCGGCATTCCGTCCACCAATCTTGCCACCAAGGGTGATAGTATCACCTTTTCAACACCAAGTATTGAAGGCACTGTTTCCCGTCGTAATAAACCGGACGGTAATGGTCGTCATCCATGGAAAGCGGAAGTTAACGAAGATGATGTGGATGTGCTACCGGTTGTGACCAGTGATTGGTATACGGAAGTATACGAACCTGAATTTGAAACAGATTTGGAGGTTTAATGCATGGATAACGAACGAAGCGCCGTCATCAAAATCGGCGACAAAGAATATGAGCTGATTTTGTCCACTCGCGCCACAAAGGAAATCGCCAAACGATACGGCGGCCTGGACAACTTGGGTGAGAAGTTAATGAGGTCAGAAAACTTCGAGATGGCTCTGGATGAGATTATTTGGCTGATTACGCTTCTTGCCAACCAGTCCATCCTCATCCACAACCTTCGCAACAAGGAAAAACCAAAAGATTTGCTGACCGAGGAAGAAGTGGAATTGCTCACCTCGCCACTTGAACTGGCGGTATATAAGTCGGCAATTACTGAGGCGATGTTTAAAGGAACGGCTCGTAACATCGAAAGCGAGGATAGTGAGTCAAAAAACGCCGAGGTCGGGTAAACGACGATGAGTTGTTTACCCGACTTTTATATTACGGTACGGTTCATCTAAATCGCTCCGAAGAAGAAACGTGGCTTACCCCAATTGGACAATTGCTGGACCTGTGGGAATGCCATCGCCAGTTCCTCGGAATGGTCAAGCCAAAGCGCGAACTGTTTATTGAAGATGTCATCCCTGATGGCATCTGATTTTTTACGGAGGGAGGTGTTTTAAGTGGCTGACAATTTTGGATTAAAAATAGGCGTCGAGGGCGAAAAGGAATTTAAAAACGCATTGCGTGATATAAACCAGTCATTCAAAGTGCTCGGTAGTGAAATGAAGCTGGTAACGAGCGAATTCGACAAACAGGACAAATCCATAGCGGCTACTGCTGCCCGTAACGAAGTCCTTAATAAAGCAATCGATGCCCAGAAGGAGAAAATCTCCACCCTTGAAGCCGCTCTTCGAAATGCATCCGAAAGCTTTGGTGAAAATGATCGCCGCACTCAAAACTGGCAGATTGCCCTCAATAATGCCAACGCAGAACTTAACAACATGGAGCGTGAATTAGAAGAATCCGCGGAAGAAGCCGACGACCTTGGTGAGGAACTTGAGGACGCTGGTGACAGCGCAGAAAAGTCTGGTGGAAAGTTCGAGAAACTGGGCGGCATCCTAAAAGGCATTGGTGTGGCAATGGGCGCTGTGGCTGTGGCTGCCGGAGCCGCTGCTATTAAACTTGGCAAAGAAGTCATATCCGCCTATGCGGACTACGAACAACTGGTCGGCGGTGTTGATACACTCTTTGGTGAAGCGTCGCAGTCTGTTCAAAAGTATGCTGAAAATGCTTTCAAGACCGCCGGTATGTCCGCCAACGAATATATGGAAACTGTCACGGGCTTTTCGGCAAGTCTTATCCAGTCCCTCGGCGGTGATACTGCAAAAGCGGCGCAGGTTGCGGACATGGCGATTACTGATATGGCCGATAATGCCAATAAAATGGGGACGGATCTGTCAGCTATTCAGACGGCCTATCAGGGTTTTGCCAAGCAAAACTATACAATGCTCGACAATCTGAAGCTGGGATATGGCGGCACAAAATCTGAAATGGAGCGACTCTTGGCTGATGCCGAAAAAATATCCGGCATTAAATACGACCTCTCTTCATTTTCCGATTTGACGGAAGCGATCCATGTCATTCAGACCGAAATGGGAATCACAGGAACGACTGCTTTGGAAGCCACGGAAACAATAGCTGGCTCTATGGCGGGGATGCAATCAGCTATAGGAAACTTGATGGCAGGTTTGGGTAATGCCAATGCTGATGTCGGACTTTTGATTGGTAATGTGGTCGAAGCGTTCCAGAACGTCGTGAAAAACATTGTTCCAGTTATTGAGAATATAGTAAGGGCATTGCCGCCTGCCCTCGACGGGATACTACAGGCAATCGGTGATTTGCTTCCGACTCTGCTCTCTACGGTAGTCGATCTTTTCACACAGGTGCTGACAACGATTTTGTCGCTTTTGCCCGAACTCATCCCCGCCGCCGTGGATGCCGTTATGACCATTGTGGGTGCGCTGATTGATAACCTTCCATTACTTATTGATGCAGCGGTTCAATTAGTAGCCACTCTCGTTACAGGCATCGCCGATGCACTTCCACAGTTGATACCGGCGGCAGTGAACGCTGTGATCACAATCGTTCAAGGCTTGGTAGAAAGCCTGCCTATGATACTTGATGCCGCCCTTCAACTGATTCTCGGATTAGCACAGGGCATCCTGGATGCACTACCTCAATTGATCGCTGCTCTGCCAGCAATTATCCTCGGCATTGTAGATTTTATCATTGGGGCTATTCCGCAAATTATTGATGCTGGAATTCAACTTCTCGTGTCTTTAGTAGATGCCTTGCCTGAAATCGTCACGGCAATTGTGGCGGCAATCCCACAAATCATAGAGGGATTGATTTCTGCGATCCTCGGCTCTATCCCACAGCTAATTGATGCAGGGATTCAGCTGTTAGTATCGTTGGTTCAAAATCTACCACAGATTATTACAGCTATCGTGGCGGCGATACCACAAATCATATCGTCCCTTATTACGGCAATTATCGGGAGTATTCCGCAGCTTGTGGCTGCGGGTATCCAGCTTTTCGTGTCCTTGATAAAGAACCTGCCAACCATCATCGTGGAAATCGTAAAAGCGGTACCCCAGATTATTACCGCCATCGTGAAAGGATTCACCGGTAACATCGGTAAAATCGTGCAAGTCGGCAGCGACCTAATCAAGGGTCTGTGGCAGGGTATTTCAAATGTCGCCGATTGGATTTGGGGTAAAATCTCCGGTTTCTTCGGAGGGATCGTCGACGGCATCAAAAACTTCTTCGGTATCCATTCTCCATCTACCTTATTTGCCGGACTTGGCGAGAACATGGGTCAAGGTATCGGTGTAGGCTTCGAACGGGCGATGGATGAAGTCGCAGAAGATATGCAGAACGCTATCCCCACCTCTTTTGATACGCCTGGCATAAATATGGGCGATGTAACAGGAAGTCATGGCGGCTTGGCGGTATCAGGTATGCCTTCGCTCATCAACATACAGCAGATGATTGTTCGCAGCGAGGATGACATCCGAAGAATATCACAGGAACTTTATAACCTGATGCAGACCGGCTCGCGGGCGCAGGGACGGTTTAGCCCGGCATAAGGAGGTGTTGGCATGGGCTTTATTTTCAACGGAATTTCATCACAAAGCATGAACGTCAAGGCTCGTCTGACCTCGTGGCAGGCTTCGCCACCCTTGCGTAATTCCTTTGTTTCCATACCCGGAAAGCCGGGTGTGGCAGACTTTGGCAGTGATAGCGCAGAGCGGGTCATAACTGTGAGCTGTAATATTGCTCCATTGCACAATCTCGCTTCTCTGGTTGGAGTGTTAGACGGCCTTGCCGAGTGGTTAGATCCCAAAAAAGGGCTGAAACAACTTGTGTTTGACGATGTCCCCGACCGCTATTTCACAGCGAGACTGCAGGATGCCGTGAACTGTGAACGGCTTATTCGCTCGGCAGGCGCATTTGACTTGAACTTCGTCTGTCCCGACCCACATGCTTACGCTTTGACAGACGAGAGTTTTACACTAACCCAAGAGGGTGCAAATACAGTCACGAGGAGTAAAGGCAATACAGACTCATTGCCTGTTTTCCTTTTGAAAGGCATCATTCAGTCAGGGGCATCAACCTATGTGTCGTTGAAAACAAATGACGAAGAACTTCGCATTGTCGGGCCTTTGGCTGCCGGAGAAACCCTCGTCATCGACAGCGGATTAGTTACTGCCAAGGTGGTAGACAGAACTGGCGAAACGCTCCGTAATGGTCTGCCTCTGCTTCAAGAGTTGAATTTTCCAATTCTCCGCAAAGGAACGAACATCATAACCATTACGGCAATCGGTGCGACATTTACAGAACTGCAAATACAGGCGAAGAGCCGTTGGAGGTGAGGACATGGCGGTAAAATCCATATTGACTTCTCAAACAGACTTTACGGGCGAGATTCCTGCAACCGTAAAAACATCAGCACTCTGGCGTTTCAACGAATCCACGCCGGATAGTAATACTCGCCTTGCAGACTCTTCCGCCAACGGACGGCATTTTACTGTCTCTGGATGGAGCGGCACAACCGCTTCTTTACCAAACGGCAGATTTGGGCGGTATTTCCGAATGAACATCAACAATCCGACCACAGAAAAAACGCACCTTGTCGCCACCAACGACGGTACGTTCTTTTCTGATCTCGGTGAGAAAATTGCCGTCGGCGGTTGGATTAACCCGACCACCTATTCTGTAGGGCAGAACTACATTCCGCTTTTCAATACAAGGCAAGGACCCGGTCAGCCTATTTTTTATATCTCCCTCTATCAAGGGCGGCCGCGAATGATGCTCTATAATTCATCAGGAACGCTTATCCTTGACCAAACCGAAACACCTGGATTCAACATGGTCAATGGTGGTTGGTATTTTCTCTCTGCGATCATAAATGTGACGGAAAAAACATCTCAGATAGTTCTGTGTAATCGTGCCGACGGTGTAGTTTGGACAGCCCCTTTGCGAACATTTACTGGTACATTGAATCCATCCTGTGTAGCGGATATCGTTATGGGAATGCACGCAAACCAGTATTACTACGCAGGTGGCTTGGATGAGTGGTTCTTTGAAACAGACAGCAATTTAACTATTGATGACTTGATTCACTACTTCCGTCAAGCAATGCTTGCAAATGGAGGAGACACTTCGGGTGACGTGGATGCGTTAACTGAGCCGGGGGTTGTCACCCTACGTAAGGGAATTGGTAATCTCTACCCCGAAAGCGGCCAACTGACGACTATTGCCACCGAATGCAGCCTTGCCGGGAGCGGTCGAGTATCTGCAACAAGTGAATACACCGCGGGTGTCACGTCCATTTCACTGATAGAAACATCAACCTCAGATGATATGCAGAACTGGTCGGCATGGCAGGCAGTTGGCACAAACGGCGAACTGACCTCACCGAATCGTTCATATATCCGCTACAGGGTAACGCTCACCACCAGCGATACAACGGTTACACCAAAGCTACTCGATATAACGCTTCATGATATCCCCAAATCTCCGTATGAGAAACTGGGGTTTGCCCGCCCTGTTATTTTGGATGAGAACGGAGCGTGGGAAACGGTTCTGGAGAATGCTTATGACATCATTGTTACGGGCGAGATCAACGGAGCGGACACCCTGGAATTCAAGTTGCCTTACAGTGACCCGAAGCGCATAATGCTCGACAACGAGAAGCAGGTACAAATTGCTGAGGATGTTTATCGTATTCGGACAATGACTGATGAAAAAGGCTCGGATGGCAATAGTATACTCACAACGGTCTATGCGGAAGCGGCATTCTATGACCTGACTTTTTCTGCAGAGAAACAACCAGTTGAATTTAACGCTGACCTGCCCGCTGTCCCGATGGCATTTGCACTTGAAGGTACAGGCTGGGAAGTCGGTACAGTAAATGTAACCACCCTGAGAACATGGACCTGCCAAGAGAAAAACGCACTCTCCATACTTCGAATGGTACAGAACATCCATGGCGGCGATTTGGTATTCCACAGTCGGGACAGACGTGTGGATTTACTGACATTCAGCGGAACAGACAGTGGGGCACTCTTTGCCTACCGTAAAAACCTGACCGGGATTAAGCGTGTAGTCGATACCCGATCCCTTGTCACGAGGCTCTATGCTATCGGTAAGGACGGCATGACGTTCGCTGCAATCAATGGTGGCAAGGACTACGTGGAGGACTTCAGCTATTCAAGCGAGGTTCGGGTAGCTACCCTTGACTGTTCTAATTTTACAAACCCCTATCAGATGCTTGAATTTACCAATATGCGGCTTGCCGAATATGCAAAGCCCCGCGTATCCTATGTCCTATCGGCGATGGATTTGTCCGTGCTGACGGGCTATGAGCATGAGCGATGGGATTTAGGTGACATTGTAACCGTTGATGACAGGGATTTGAATCTGACCATTAAAACACGAATTGTACGCCGCCAGTACAACCTTCAAGAGCCATGGAAAACCGTACTGGAACTCTCCACCAAACTTAGAGAACTGGGCGACTCTTCCTCCTCGACGATTGCTGACCAGTTCGACCAAAGCAACCTCATTGGGCAGGAAATTAAAGATATGGTTCCCTTTAATCATTTGCGAAATTCCCGAGCCGACGACGGCTTCGCCTATTGGCAAAATAGCGGTTTTGAAGTGGATACTGAAAACGGTGTGTCCGGTACAGCTTCCTTTAAGGCAGTTGGCGTGGCGAATATGACCAAAAGTATGGCACAAACAGTTTATCCGGCATCAAGACGCAACTACACCATATCGGCGCAAATAGGATCGAATAACCTAAGCAAGAGAACGAACGGACAGGTCGGTATCGAGGTGGTATTTGAATACGAGGACGGGACAACCGAAACACGATTTATTGATTTGTATTGAGAGGACGGTGAATTTGCATGGTATCTTTTCAACAAGTGGCGCGGGATGCATCACCCAGAGGTTATGGCAGGCTGCGCTCCATCACCATTCGACTCGTTATACAGAATTGCACGGGAGAAGTATTCTTCACTGATCTAATGCTTCAAGCAGGTGTCGTTGCCACGGGCTGGGTCGGCCATGTCTGTGAAATTCAATGGACTCTCGATGGGTAGGTGGTACTTATGGTCATTAACAACTTCATCCGATTTGCAGAGGTAATTAAGCTCAAAGAGGACAAACGAATCGTTAGCGTAACCATCCGACCACTCATAGCCGACTGTACTGGCGAGATTTACTATACCGACCTTCAACTTCAAGAAGGCGACAAACTAACAGGCTATACGCCCCACAACAGCGTTATGCTCCGAAGTAGCGGAAATACTCCTCGCTACCAAAATGCTGTGGTGCGTGGCAGTGCGACTCTTGTCCTTTTTAATACTGGAGAAACCTCAGCGGGTCTTGATTTATATATCTATCCGAAACAACCAATGTCGGCGGGAAGCATTGAAATTTCACAGGGCATGGGTTCGCATAAGTGCAAATTTACATCGGCGGTGAATGCGGGTGATGAATTTGCCTTAAAAGCTGTGGCAAGGGAATGTCTGCGAAATGGCAGTCCTACATCCAAGGATGGATTTTACCAATATACCGCCGCTTATGACAGCAAGCATCAGATTAAGCTGGAAAGCGGAAAATCGGCGAGGGTCTACCTTGAATATGTAGAAATGATGGGAGGAGATCCGCGCTTATGAGCAGGGATTATCTTAAGGGAAAGAAATGCATGGTATGGTCGTTCATGGGCAACACCCGAATGCACCAAGCCTTGAATAATTACGGAGACCGTTTTGAAGCCGTCGGCATTTTCACCTTTGAGGTGGACATATCAGGAACGATAACCGAAACAGGTACACCGATATCCAGCATGATGCCATACATCAATAAATGGCCCAAAGTGCGTTGGTTTCTTACCGTGATGAATCACGGCACAGCTTCTATATTCACTGCTCTGCGGAATAACGAAAATGGTGCAAAGACTAAGTTTCTATCTGAGTTAGTGCGGATCATGCAGAAATACCCGTGGTGCGCTGGTGTGGATATCGACTTGGAGCGCGGCGGCGGATACGAGAACAAGGACGCAGCGAATATTCTCTTTCGAGATATATACCAAACCGTCAAAGCGTACAATCCCGCCAAACTGGTCAATATCTGTTTGCCCGGTATGACTGGCGTCCAAGGCTCGGTCGGTGGTGAGAACTGGTGTGTCTATGCCGATCTCGATGCGTACTGCGACACGGCAGCGATTATGTCCTACGGTATGTCTTGGGCTGGCAGTGCGCCGGGTCCTGTCTCTCCGCGGGACTGGCTTGTCGGCGTGTATGATTATGCTGCCAGAGTAATGAACCCACAAAAAATTTATATGGGTTTGCCGGGTTACGGTTGGGAGTGGCAGATATATGCAAACCCTGACGACCTCGGCAAGACATATCGTGGTGTGTCACTTACCTACTATGCCGCTAAAATATGGGCAGAGGGCGGGTATAACTTTACAGGTAATGCTCCTCCGCAGCCGATGATACCGTGGCTTGCCTACTGGGACGATTACGATCAGGTACCGTATATGCTACCTCAAGTATACGATTATGCTGAAGGTGGCGATGCAACCAGCCGAGAAGCCCCTATCATCGGGGAAACCTACAACCGCCGACGATACTTAACTTGCTACGGAAAAACACAAAAGGCGGAGTTTGGTACAACCTATATTGACCGGGACGGTGTGCCGGATAGTTATACAGAGGGTGTGGTTATTGGCAACGGCATGATTACGCTCTCATCAGAAACGGGTACAGCCACCTACGAATTTACCGTTCCGCAATCGGGAGTTTATGATGTTGCCGTCCGTATCTGCTTTCCGTATTGGGATAAGAACGGTATCAACATTTCACTTGACGGTTCCTCAGTCGGATTTTACGAAAGCCGCCTATGGTGGCCATATTGGAGAAGCACCTTCTGGGTGGCTCTTGCCAAAGGGCGCAGCTTGTCGGCAGGAGAACACACCATAACCGTTGACGGCGGTGTGGTTGGCGTACAGTTATATGGCTTTCGTCTTTGCTCATCGTTTTCAGAACGGCCCTCAGCAGGTTCAGCTACCTTTGAACTCTCACCGCGCAGTTTCAAGGACGTTAACGGAAGTATGGCTGTTCCGGACAAAGGCTTCAAGCTGACCACCGAGATTCTTCGAAGAAAACCCGACTCGGCTCTGGTGTGGTATGAGGACTTCCGGGACCCCATCACACTGCAAAGCACTTACTGGACTACGCTTTCAGGCAATTGGGCAGTCTGGCGAAGCGATGAATATGCAACCGGAAGGGTTTATTCACAGCTGGAAGGTAGTGGCCAGCTTGCCTGGAGATATGACAGTTTCTCTGATGTTCATCTTCGAGCTCGGCTTGCTTTCCCTCATAATGGAAGCGGGCGTGCTGGGGTATTTATCGGCAACATCTTCTGTTGTATCAACATTGACACGCAGCAAGTGGAACTCTATCAAGGATCTGTTTTGCTCGGCAGCTATGGTTCTGCTTACTATAAAACACCCGCCTCCGACATACGCACAAACCCCAATATGTATCTCATCGAAATGAGGAAACGCGGCAACCGCGTGAGGGTTTATTCCGGAAACAGCAACACCCTCCGCTTCACAGCCACGGTATCACCGACAAGCGGTTATTGTGGTATTCGGTCGGACAATGAAATCAAGTGTGAACTTCTGCGTTTAGGCGATGCCTGGACTTACGAGCCGTATGAAGCTTTTGATGTGACGATGCCAAACGGTACTACCGAAACTTACGGCAGGGTCGCCCGGAGTAACGTTACATGGGACAATGAATTCGAGGTATTTACGCTTACCTCAGATGTGGAGGAATCCTCTACCAGAAGTGAGGATATCTCGATGGATTACGACTTTGTGCATTCAGCGATGCTATACATTCCCTGCAACGCTGACTATACTGCAAAATTCACACCACGTGATATCAATGTCTGGTGCTCGAGGATATTCCTCGGCGATGGGGATGGTTTTGGCATCGTCTACTACCAAGACGTAGATTCGATCGTATACTGGGCAAATGAAGCTGCATACCGATGGGGTTTGCGTGGGTTTGCCTTATGGTCACTCGGTCAGGAAGACTTGCGGCTTTGGGAGGCACTCCCGAAACAGAGTTAAAAATGACCATTCATATCGGCATTAGCGCCTGCTTATTTTAGCAGGTGTTTTTTATGCAATCAAACAGGAGGAAAACGAAAATGAAAGAGATTTGGACTTGGATTCAGGTTGTGTTTACAGCCATTGGAGGAACCCTTGGCTGGTATTTAGGCGGATTAGACGGTTTCCTTTACGCACTCATTGCCTTTGTGGTTGTCGACTACATCACTGGTGTGCTTCGTGCAATTGTGGAGAAGAAGCTTTCCAGCCGAATCGGAGCACAGGGTATCGCCAAGAAGGTAGCGCTATTCCTTGTGGTCGGTATTGGTCATCTCATTGACACTTACCTGCTCGGCGGCACGGGAGCACCGCTTCGTACAGCGATTATCTTCTTCTACATTGCTAATGAGGGTATTTCTCTTGTTGAGAATGCAACGGCTATTGGGCTACCTGTGCCTGAAAAGTTAAAAGGTGTGCTGGCACAGCTTCATGGAAAGGACGGCGAAACGAAATGAACCTCCATAAACTCATTTTGACCAACAATGCTTGCTACAAAGCAGGCCGAACTATCACTCCTAAGGGTATCATGGTGCATTCTACCGGGGCAAATAACCCAAACCTCAAACGCTATGTCGGCCCTGACGACGGATTGCTTGGGAAGAACCAGTACAATAACCACTGGAACCAAGATAAGCCCGGAGGACGGCAGGTCTGTGTTCATGCCTTCATCGGAAAGCTGGCGAACGGAACAGTCGCCACATATCAGACCTTGCCGTGGAATCATCGAGGCTGGCATGGCGGCTCCGGTTCAAAAGGCTCAGTCAACGATACTCATATCAGTTTTGAAATTTGTGAAGATGGCTTGACTGATGCCGCCTACTTCAATGCTGTGTATAAAGAAGCAACTGAATTATGCGCCTATCTTTGCAAAGAGTACAAGCTCGACCCAATGGCAGATGGCGTGATCATTGGGCATTACGAAGGGCATAAGCGCGGTATCGCCAGTAACCATGCCGACCCCGGACACTGGTTTCCTAAACACGGGAAGTCAATGGATACTTTCCGTGCCGAAGTTAAAAAGTTGCTATCGGTAACAGAAGTGACTACCACCACCGATCTAAAGAAACTATACCGAGTTCAAGTCGGTGCTTACTCTGTCAAAGCAAATGCTGACGCCATGCTCAAGAAGGTTAAGGCGGCAGGATTTAAGGATGCTTTCATTAAATATTCTTGATAACTATCATCAAGCCCGCGGAGTGTAAAAGCTCTGCGGGCTTTTTTTATTTATAGGTGTATAAAACGCTCCACTTTTCTCCGTATAGCGAGGAGGTGGTTTCTCGTGTTCAATGAACAGAAACTTGAGTTAATGCGTTGCCCTATTGGCGAAGGGCAGAAAATCGATGGTGAAGTGAACTCTACTCCGCATGAGCAAATGCAGCGCGAAGTTGATTATGTGAGAGCGCAGCAAATACTCACTTCTATGCTTGAGAAAGATTTAATTACCTTGTCGGAATTCAACAAGATAACCGAATTAAATCGCAAAACTTTCTCGCCGCTATTAGCCGAGATTATGCCTTGAAATCGTTGATATAACTTCGTTTCAGAGGTAATATGTCACACTGACTAAGGAGGTGAGAATTTGAAAAAGGTAACGAAAATTGCTCAAAACACGACCAATTTAACCGAACAGACTAAGTTGCGGGTTGCGGCCTACTGCCGTGTATCTACCGACAGCGATGAACAACTCGAAAGTCTGGATGCTCAAATAAAGCATTATGAATCCTACGTCAATGCAAATCCTGAGTGGGAGTTCGCCGGGCTCTATTATGATGAGGGCATCTCCGGAACAAAAAAGGAAAAGCGGCCTGAATTGCTTCGAATGATTGCAGACTGTGAAGACAGAAAAATAGACCTCATTGTAACGAAGTCTATCAGCAGATTTGCTCGAAATACAACCGATTGTCTTGAACTGGTCAGAAAGCTACTTGACCTTGATGTTTTCATTTATTTTGAGAAAGAAAATATTAACACCGGGTCAATGGAAAGCGAACTCATGCTGTCAATCCTGTCTGGACTGGCCGAAAGCGAATCGGTCTCCATCTCCGAGAACAACAAATGGTCGATTAAGCGCAGATTCCAAAATGGTACATATAAAATATCTTATCCGCCTTACGGCTACGACAATGTGGATGGAGAAATGGTTATCAATAAGTCTCAAGCTAAAATTGTCCGCTTCATCTTTGCCGAGATTTTGTCCGGCAAGGGTACCCACAAAATTGCTAATGAGTTGAACAGGCGAAAAATTCCAACCAAAAAAGGCGGTCGCTGGACATCAACGACTATACGCGGGATGGTTAGTAATGAAAAGTACACAGGTGATGTCATTTTTCAAAAGACCTATACTGATGAGCACTTCAACCGCCATAACAACAATGGAGAAAAAGACCAATATCTAATTCGAAATCATCACGAGCCGATTATCAGTTATGAGGATTTTGAGGCCGCACAGGATATTATTGATCAGCGTGGTAAGGAAAAGGGGCTGGAAAAGCAGAACACAAAGTATCAGAACCGTTATCCCTTTTCAGGCAAAATCATCTGCGGCCAGTGCGGTGGCACATTTAAACGCAGAAGTCACTCAAGCGGAAGACATCGAATTGCTTGGTGCTGCTCCACTCATATTACAGACATCAAGAAATGCTCTATGAAATATGTGCCGGAGTCTGATTTTGAATATGCGTTTGTTACCATGATGAACAAGCTCGTATTCGGGCACGAATTTGTCCTCAAGCCGTTGCTCATCAGTCTGCGTGGGATGAATTCGGATGAAACTTTGGAGAGCATTCAGGCGATTGACAAGAAACTCGAAGAAAATTTGGAACAGCGAAATGTACTGGTTGGGCTAATGACCAAAAAATATCTTGAGCCTGCTGTTTACAATAAGAGCAATAACGAATTGTTGCAAGAGGCAGAACGGCTACGCCGCCAAAAGGAATCCATAACGCGATTCTTGAATAATGACTTCCAAAACCTAAGTGAAGTCAGTGCTCTGCTGCAATATGCTACCAAAGCATCAATGCTGGAGGGCTTTGACGGTGAATTGTTTGCCCGTTTTGTGGAGAGAGTTCTTGTTTATTCTCGTGAAGAAATCGGATTCGAACTAAAATGCGGAATTACTCTAAAAGAAAGGTTGGTGAGATAAATGAGCCATATACCATTTGGCTACCGTATTGAAAACGGAAAAGCCGTAATTGATAAAGAGGCTGCAGAGCAGATAAAAACATTGTTCCAATCTTACCTGAGCGGCGATTCCTTGGCGACAGCAGCTAAGAAAGCAGGTATTAAAGCTTTCCATTCCGGTATCGGCAGGATGCTGCGAAATACCCGATACCTCGGTGATGAGTTTTATCCACCGATTATTGACAAAGACACTTTCAACACTGCCGAGGCGGAACGAATTATGCGGGCGGAAAGACTCGGCCGTACCAAAAAGTCCAAACAAGTAAAGGAGGTCATCTATCCCACCACCTTCCGCATGAAAGAAGGTACAGAGGAACTCGACGACCCCTTCGGGCAGGCGGAATACGCCTACAGTTTAATTGAAATGGAGGTGAACAAGAATGGCAGTCAGTAAAAATGTCACAGTGATTCCGGCAAGAAAGCATACTCGCAAGAGCAAGGATGAAGAAAAACCGAAGCTGCGCGTTGCTGCTTACTGCCGTGTTTCCACAGACAGCGAGGAGCAGGCTACCAGCTATGACACACAGATTGAGCATTACACCGCCTACATACAGGGGCACCCCGACTGGATGCTGGCGGGAATATTTGCAGATGACGGCATTTCCGGTACCAATACTAAGAAGCGTGAAGAATTCAACCGCATGATTGACGAGTGTATGGCCGGTAATATCGATATGATCATTACAAAGTCCATCAGCCGCTTTGCGCGAAACACGCTGGACTGTTTGAAGTATATCCGCCAACTAAAGGACAAGAACATACCGGTCTATTTTGAGAAAGAAAACATAAACACCATGGATTCCAAGGGCGAGGTTATGCTCACAATTATGGCATCCCTTGCTCAACAGGAAAGCCAGTCCTTAAGTCAGAATGTGAAACTGGGTTTACAGTATCGTTACCAACAAGGTGAAATACAGGTCAACTGCGCACGGTTCCTCGGTTACACCAAAGATGAAAACAAGCGACTGGTGGTTGTGCCCAAAGAAGCAGAAATCGTGAAGCGTATTTATCGGGAATACCTTGAAGGCGCCAGTATGCTAAAGATTGCCCGTGGGTTAGAAGCCGACGGTATTCTTAACGGTGCGGGCAATGAGCGCTGGCACACCAGTAACATTAATAATATTTTACGGAATGAAAAGTATATTGGCGATGCGCTCTTACAGAAAACCTATACGGTTGATTTTCTTACAAAGAAGCGGGTTAAGAACAACGGTATTGTTCCGCAGTACTATGTAGAGAACAGCCATGAAGCCATCATCCCGCGTGAAGTTTTCATGCAGGTGCAGGAAGAGCTTATCCGCCGCCGTATTGTACACACAAGCCCGAACGGAAAGACCAGAACTTTCAGCAGTAACCACGTCTTTGCTCAGATAATTATCTGCGGCAAATGCGGTGAGGTTTTTCGCAGGGTGCATTGGAACAACAGAGGTAAAAAGTCCATCGTCTGGCGCTGTGTCAGCCGGTTAGAAAACACCGGCCTATTCTGCGATGCTCGCACGGTACTGGAGAGCACCATTGAGCAAGTGCTTGTTACCGCTATCAATCTAACACTATGTGACAAAGACTCTTTTCTCATTACTCTGCGGGACAACATCGCTGCCGCCATAAGCCGTGAAAGCGACAAAGAGTTAGCGGATATCGATAAGCGGCTGGATGAACTTCAAACGGAGCTATTAAAGCTGGCCACTTCTAATGCGGATTATGATAAGGTCGGCGACGAGATTCACCGCTTGCGTGACCAAAAGCAGAAGCTGCTTCTTGAAAGCGCTAACCGTGACGAGCTAAAAAAGCGGATTACTGATATGAGCACATTTCTAAAGAAGCAATCCACCGCTCTTTCCAAATACGATGAGCAGCTTGTCCGACGGCTGATTGAAAAGGTTACAGTCTATGAGGATAAATTCACTGTGGAATTTAAGTCTGGTGTGACGGTGGATGTAATAGAATAAGCCTAATAATAAGAACAAGGCACTCTACGAAATTAAACGCAGGGTGCCTTGTTCTTATTGTGATATAGGGTTAAATTAAACTCGTGCAATTTGTTCCTAAGTGGTAAATTATAACCATTCTTTGTAACGTCTGATATAGGATTTTTTAATTAACTGTGAAAACATAGCATATCCAGCCAGAATCAGCATTAACCACGGAACAAAAGAAACAGGTAGAGACATCATATCAATACCGATTGCCAGCTTAGTGAATCCGACTCCAATAGCCACAACTACTACGATGAAAGAGGATGCTATGAGAGGGATTGACGGTTTACTTTGTAAAAAAGGAACCCCGCCTGTACGAATGATATGAATCACCAGTACTTGGGACACTGTGCCAAACACAAACCAACCGCATTGGAAGAGTGGCGCCAACTCAGTATTGTTAGCACCCACAACCCACCACAAGACGGCAAAGCAAAGAATGTCAAATACAGAACTCAGCGGACCCATATACGCCATAAAAGATTTAATCGAATGCGTTTCCCACTTGCGTGGCTTTTTAATATACTCATTATCCACACTGTCAAAAGGTATACCCATTTGAGAGAAATCACATAGCAGGTTTTGCGTCAATATTTGTACCGGCAACATCGGTAAAAATGGTAGGAATATACTGGCCGCGATGACTGAGATCATGTTTCCAAAATTTCCGCTTGCCGCCATTTTAATATATTTGATTATGTTCCCGAAAGTACGGCGCCCCTCTATAACACCTTCTTCAAGTACCATCAGATCCTTTTCCAACAGAATAATGTCGGCAGTTTCCTTTGCAATGTCCACGGCACTGTCTACCGAGATTCCAACATCTGCCTGACGCAGCGCAGAGGCGTCGTTGATGCCGTCTCCCATATAGCCGACCGTATGTCCGGACATTTGGAAAGCTCTCACCACCCGTTCCTTTTGAGATGGCGAAAGTTTGGCAAATAAGTCGCAGGTCTTTACTGCATCGAGCAATTCGGAATCATCCATTTTCTCCACATCGCGACCCGTTATAAGTTTTGAGGAATTTACGCCTACTTTTCCGCAAACCTTTAATGCTACGCCTTCACTGTCTCCGGTGAGAACAACTGTACGCACTCCATGTTCTCTGAGCGCGGTAATGGCAGATTTAGCACTCTCTTTAGGTGGGTCAAGGAAGCCCACAAAACCGATCAAAACCATATCTCGTTCATCTGCAACACTAAAAGCACCGCTGTCCGGAACTTCATTCTTCTGTGCCACGGCGATCATTCGCATTCCCTCTGCGCTGTACTTTTCATAGGTGGCCAGTGCCGTGCGCCGAGTTTCTTCGTCCATAGGGAGAACGCGTCCATGCAACTCTACAAAGGATGAAATTGCAATCATCTCCTCCACCGCACCCTTTGTGATCAGTTGTCTTTTTCCGCTTTTATCAGTTAAAACGACACTCATCCTGCGGCGCGAAAAGTCAAAGGGTATCTCATCTACACGGCTGTAAGATTCTAAAATATCTTTTAAACCGTTCTGTTCAGCTCGATGGATAATTGCTAGATCAATTAAATTTTTAAGGCCGGTTTGAAAATAACTGTTGAGGTAAGCGTGGCGAAGTATTCGGGTATCATCCTCGCCGTGCACATCCATATACTTTTCAAGGACAATTTTATCCTCGGTCAGCGTTCCGGTTTTGTCAGTGCACAGAACATCCATTTCCCCGAACGTTTGTATCGCTCCAAGGGTACGTACAATGACCTTGTGTTTGGACATGGAAACTGCTCCCTTGGCTAAGGTCGAAGTCATGATAACAGGTAGCATTTCCGGCGTAAGCCCCACTGCGATACTAACGGCAAAAAGGAGCGATTTAGGCCAGTCGTTTTTTGATATACCGTTTATTAGAAAAACGATGGGAACCATCACAAGCATCATACGAATCAACAGCCTGCTGACCGAACTCACGCCGCGCTCAAAGCTGGTTTTCGCTCTGTCACCGGACAGGGATTTTGCCATCGACCCAAAATATGTGTTATTACCGGTCGTTAATACTATGGCTGTCGCGCTGCCACTGACTATATTGGAACCCATAAAACCTATGTTACGTAAATCCGTTAATGCATCATCGTGTTTGTTGCGAATATCGCTGAACTTTTCCACCGGATTTGATTCACCGGTTAAAGCTGCCTGTGCGACAAATGTATCTTTCGTAGTTAAAAAACGAACATCTGCCGGTAGCATATCGCCTGCTGAAAGCCGCACAATATCGCCAGGGACGATCTCATCCATTGGGATTTCAAGGAGCTTTCCGTCTCTCCACACGCTCGACTTATTGGAGATCATTTTTGACAGTTTTTCGGCGGCAGCATTAGAACGCTGGCTCTGCACAAAGGCAACCAAGCTGGACAGAAAAACTAAAGATAAAATGATAATGACTGTGAGATAATCCGGTTTTTTCGATGCGACAACATCCGTAAAATATGTTACTACTGCCACAAGCAACAAAATAACGTTAAAAGGATTGATGACTGCTTCTACTAATCTGTGACTTATCGTGTTTTTGTTTCCTATGGTGATGACGTTTTTTCCAAATTCATCTTGCCTTTTTTCTACTTCGTGGCTTGTAAGCCCTCCTTGCGCAGAGGACAGTTTGGCAAACAGTTCTTTCTCTGTCAAAAAAGCATAGGAGCGAAGCTTAAGCTCGGTGTCATGCTGATTTTTTTGAATTTGCTTGCTGCGTGTTTTCCTATTGATGAAGTTCACTGGAATCATTCCTTTCTTTTTAGAATTTCCCAGTAAAAATACTAAACAGCAACAAAAAAGCTGCCCCATAGGACAGCATATAAACAACAGGCAAATTTGCCCATCAGTTCAGGTACACAATGGACAACAACCCGCTATTATAAGTGTCACATGGGTTAATATTTTTACATGGGGATTGAAGCTGTTTATCAGACTTATAGGATCGCTATCCATTGTCTCACTTCCTTTCATTCAAATAATAATCATATCATTATAATGACGCGATGTCAAATTTGCTAATATGAGTCTACATCCAACCTGACCACACAACCTCAAAAACATCCGAAAAAACATCTAAATCGTCCACTCGCGAAGGCTGACATCTAAATCGACCACTCGCGGGGCTATGACATCTAACCTGACCACTTGACTATCAAAAAGTGCCTTTATGGACTTGTTTCCGCGAAGCGATATTTTCATGTTTTTCGCCTGGTGGGTTTCATACCCATATGTGCTAAAAGCCTTGATATATAAGCCTTTCTCACATACTCACTCTTTTACCCTCGACATCAATGTCACGCACTCAATGTGATAAGTTTGTGGAAACATGTCAACAGGTTGAATTACTTCAATGTTGTAATTAGACTTCAACAAAAATAAATCTCTAGCCAGTGTTGAAGGATCACAAGATATATAAACTATCTTTTCACTATTTAAAGCTATTAAAGTTTCAATTGTTTGTTTTGAACATCCTTTTCTAGGCGGATCTATTACAATACAATCAAATTGTTTTCCTTCTTCAAGTAGCTGTTTAGAAACTTTTTCTGCATCGCCACAAATAAATGTAGCATTTTCAATGTTGTTGATTCTAGCATTTTCTCTGGCATCAATAACTGCTTGCTGTACAATTTCAACACCAATAACTTCTTTACAATATTTACTTAAAACCAAACCAATTGTTCCTACTCCACAATACATATCTAATACAGTATCTTTCTTAGATAAATCAGCTAATGAAATAGCTGTGTTGTACAAAACTTCTGTTTGAAAATTATTTATTTGATAAAAAGAATGAGCAGAAATATTAAATGTTAAACCACACAAGTTATCTTTTATATATTTATCGCCATATAAAAGAACACTTTCATCGGATAATATGACGTTTGTTCTTTCACCATTAATATTTTGAATTACTGATTTTATATTCGGTTCAAATATTACGATATCCTTAACCAAATCTTTCAAATCAACTTCTCTTTGATAAGTCACAAGCACTAACATTAACTGACCTGTCTTTTGCATATCTCTTAACATAATATATCTAATATCTTTATGAAGTTTATATTTTTCGAATAAATTTATTAATTTATTAACTACCTTATTAGCTTTTTCTGATTGTAAAAAACAGTATTCTAATGGAATGATTTCATTAGAATTATATCGATAAAAACCAACAATAATCTTACCTTCTTTGCCAGTAGAAACTGGCAGTATCACTTTGTTTCGATAAGCAAAAGGATTTTCGCAACCAATAACTTCATTAACCTTTTTATCGATTTTTGCAATTCTCTCAATAGTGTTTTGAATATGATTTTGTTTAAATGATAATTGCTCTGGATATGAAAGATGCTGTAATTGACATCCTCCACATTGTTTCGAAATTAGACATTTTGGGTCTACTCGTTGTTTTGATGGTTTAATTATTTTTAGTAATCGACCATAACAAAAATCTTTTCTAACCGCAGTGATTTTTATTTGACCAATTTCATCAATTGCCATATCTTTAACAAATATACAAAAGGTGTCATATTTAACGACACCTAATCCATTATAAGTATAATCTGTGCATCTACCTTCAATTACCTGATTTTTTTTCAACATAATTTTATCTAATGTATATTAGTATCATCGATTTCGCCATCATCATCAATTTCGCCATCATCATCAGGTTGTTCTTTGTCTGGATTTTGTTCTTCCCTTAACCTGTCGACTAACTCAGGATTTACTGCTGATGATAGAATTTGAATCGCATATTCTTCCATACTGCCATTTTTAATTAGATTAATAATTATTATTTCCTCACTATTAATATCGTTGTAGGCCATAATCTCCAAATCATATTGTTTATAATCACCATCTCTAGTGAAATAGGTGGCAATAGGAATTCTTTCATCAACAATCGTATAAATACTTAAAACAAGCTCTTTAATTTGATCTTCAGTATATTCATTGTTGACATCAACATTGATTCTTAATGTTCCAACGATTAAGTTAATTTCGGCATTTTCAACGCCTTCTAACTGTTTTACTGTTTCAGAAATATAATTTACATCACTTTCATTTATTGTATAAACAATGGTATTTTTATTTCTATCACCTAAAATAGGAACGCGACTTTCCTTACTGGCTTCAATTAATAATGAAATAAAATAAGCTACAGGAATAGCAATAACTATTAAACTAATCCAGAAAAACCAGTTAAATCCTAACTTTTCCTGTTTTTTTCTTCTTACTTTTCTTGGTTGTTTTCTAACTTTCTTATCAGTCATTTTTTCTTTTATCTCTTCTGCATTTACTTCAACAGTTTTTTCTTTTTCTGATGAATCCGTGTCATTTTCAATTTTATCAAAAATTTTTGTATCACCATCTTCAACTGTAGAAGCTAAATTTAAAAATAGTTCATCTTCACTTGCGACATTATCTTCAACAGTTTCTTCTTGCTTTGAATCATCATCGTTTTCAACTTTATCAATAACAAGTGTATCACCTTCATTAACTGAAACATTTTCTTCGATAACTGACTCTTCTTCTAAAGCTGACTCTTCTTCAAATTCCTGTTCTTTTATAGTTGGCTGTTCTTGAGTCTCTTCATCATTTATTTCAAACATTACTTTTTTAAACATAATTTCAATCACCTACTAACATATCTATTTTACTACAAATTCCTATTGTTGCAACAATCCAACTTTAATTAGTTCGTCTAACAGATCTTGTTCTGTTAACATTTCTATATTTAACTCTACCGCCTTATCATATTTACTGCCGGCCTCAGCCCCATAAATTAAATAATCCGTACTTTTTGAAACTGAACTGGTTACCTTTGCCTGCAACTTGTTTAAATACTCTGTTGCCTCATTTCTGGTTAAATTAGTTAAGGTTCCCGTTAAAACAACAGTTTTGTTAGTAAAAATACTAGTATATGTTTCTGAAGTAATATAATTCATATTTACTCCATATCGTTTTAAATTGTTAATCAAATTAACATTATTTTCATCTTGGAAAAAAGAAATAACACTATCAGCCATTACTTCACCAATTTCATTAATTGAAGTTAACTCTTCCATTGTTGCCTTCATTAAATTTTCCATACTAGCAAAGTGTTTTGCCAAGGTTAGTGCTGCTTTAGCACCAATATGTTTAATTCCTAAACCAAAGATTAGTTTATCCAAATTATTTTTCTTACTGTTTTCAATGGCATTAACTAAATTGTTAAATGACTTTTCTCCCATTTTATCGATTTTGGTTATCTTGTCCTTATAATCTTTCAACAAAAATATATCTTCCACATTGTTTAATAAACCTTCTTTATGGAAATTTTCTACTGTCTTTTCGCCAAGTCCCTCAATATTCATCGCATCACGACTGCCAAAATGAGTAATACTTGTAACAATTACTGCTGGACAATCAATATTTTGACAATAATAATCAACTCCATCTAAGTATCGATGAATTGATTCTCCACATACTGGACAGTTTTTAGGAAACTCAAAAGGTTTTAAACCTTCTTCTCTTCGATCCAAAACAACTTTGACTACTTCGGGAATAATATCACCAGCTTTATGAATAACTACTTCATCACCAATTCTAATATCTTTTTCTTTAATAAAATCAGCATTATGCAATGTGGCATACTCTACCATTGTTTGAGCTACACTAACTGGTTTGAAGCGAGCATTAGGAGTTACTTTACCAGTTCTGCCTACAGTACAGAAAATATCTAATACTTTAGTAACTACCTGTTGAGCAGGAAATTTATAAGCAATTGCCCATTTAGGATATTTAGCAGTATAGCCTAAATCTATTTGAGTTTTTAAATTATTCACTTTAATTACCATACCATCTATTTCATAAGGTAAGTCGTTTCTTTTTTCGGCTATTTCACTGATAAAATCCCATACTTCATCAATATCTTGACAAACTTTTCTTAAGGGATTAACTTTAAATCCTTGTTTTTCTAAAAATTTTAAAGCATTTTCATGGCTGTCTATTCCTATTTCTAAAGCTTCAGGTAAATGATACCAGTAACCCTGCAGCCCTCTTTTAGCAGCAATAGCTGAATCCAACTGTCTAATTGAACCTGCTGCTCCATTTCGAGGATTAGCAAATAATGCTTCACCATTTGCTTCTCTTTCTTTATTTATTCTTTCAAAAACATCTTTAGGCATATAGATTTCCCCACGAACATCTAAACGTCCTTGGTACTCTATTTCCACAGGAATTGAACGAATTGTTCTAACATTGCTACTAACATCCTCTCCAGTTATGCCATCCCCTCTAGTAACAGCCTTAACAAACTGGCCATCTTCATAGATAAGTGACATTGCTAAACCATCAATCTTCAGTTCTACCACATACTCAACACTGCCAACTTCATTTTTTATACGATTATGGAAAGCCAAAATTTCTTCTTGATTATAGCTATTACCTAAAGAAAGCATGCCAACCTGATGAACTACCTTTTCAAAACCACTAGAAACATAACCGCCTACTCTATTAGTTGGCGAATTAATGTCATAATACTGTGGGTAAGCCTGTTCCAACTCTTTTAGTTCTTTAAGTAGCATATCATATTCATAATCTGGAACACTTGCCTCATCCAAAACAAAATACTGATAGTTGTATTTATTTAATAAATCTCTTAATTGTTGAATACGATCTTTAATTTCTGACATTTTTACTCTCCTTTTTTACGAAGCTTTGGGGTATTGATAACTATCGTTCTAACCATATGTGGATATCCAAAGGCTATTTTAGCATATAAGTTATTTTCCACTGAAATAACTTCCCCTTCACCAAAATAATCATGAACCACAATATCTGCTGGTTTGTATTTAGTTTTAATATTTGATTTTTTGGTAATAGTAAACGAAACATCGGGATTAAAAATCTTTTCCGTTTCAATATTTGGAGTATAAGAAGCCAAACCTAATTGTTGAACATATTGCTCATCAATCTCCTTAACAAATCTGCTGGTTTGTTTAGCTGTTGAAGCAGCATAGGAGTAACCTTGATTATCGGTTAGATACAAACGCTCTTTAGCCCTAGTATAAGCAACATAAGCCAGTCTTCTTTCTTCTTCTAAACCAGTAATACCTTCATCTAGTGTTTTAGCTGAAGGGAAAACATATTCTGACATACCAATAATAAAGACATTATCAAACTCTAATCCCTTAGCAGCATGTATTGTCATTAAAGAAACAAATCTGCCACTTTTATCGGCCTGGATATCAGAATACAAGGTTACATTATTTAAATATTCATCTAAAGTTGAACTTGGATTATTATTTTTATAAGTGATAATGTCATTCATCAATTCCTTAACATTTTCTAGTCGTTCGCCATCAAAAGGATCTTTGCTTAACTCTAAAGTTGTTCGATAATCACTTTCATCAAACAACATTTGAAATATTTCTTCAACATTCATCTTTTTGGCTCTTTTATTCCAGTCTTCAACCATTTCCTTAAAGGCTAAAAGTTTCTTTTTAGCTGGTCCTTCAAACAGATCAATGGCTTCAATCATTGTTACTCTATTGCTTCTAGCAACATCAAATAAGTCATCTACTGTTTTTTTGCCAATCCCTCTTTTTGGAGTATTGACAATTCTTTTAAATGACAAGTCATCCTGGGTTGTCAACATTCTTAGATATGAAAGCATATCCTTAATTTCAGCGCGATCAAAGAATCTTACTCCACCATATAAAATATAAGGAATCTTAACACTCATAAGCTGTTTTTCTATTGCTCTTGAAAGATACGAACTGCGATATAAAATCGCAATATCATTATATTCAACCCCTTCTTTTTCCAGATCAAAGATGGTTTTAACCACAAATTCAGCTTCCAAATCATCATTAGCTGCGGTAAAATGCACTATTTTTTTACCTTCTTGATTTTCAGTAAAAAGTTCTTTTTCTACACGATTTTTATTATAAGAAATTAAACTATTAGCACCATTTAAGATATTTTTAGTTGAACGATAGTTTTGATTTAAAATTATTGTTTCAGTTTTTTCAAAATTCTTTTCAAAATCCATAATAATATTAACATCAGCACCACGCCAAGTATAAATGGTCTGATCAGGATCTCCAACCACAAAAATACTGGTTGATTCATTACATAAAAGTTTAATCATTTCATACTGCACATTATCAATATCTTGAAACTCATCAACCAAAATATATTCATATCTTTTTTGCCACTTATCTCTAACCTTGGGATAGGCTTTTAAGATTCTATTAGTAAACAGCAGTAAATCATCAAAGTCCAAGCCATACATCTGATGGCATCTTTCCGTATAATATTTATATACTTTCGCTAAAGTTTCGTAGTAATAACTATATGCTCTCTCTAAAGCTATCTCATAAGATATCCCAGCGACTTTATTATTGGAAATATAGTCCAAAACCATATTGACATTAAACTCTTTTTTATCAAGATCATATAGCTTATAAGCCTCATTTATAATTGATTTTTGATCATCACCATCTAATATTTGGAAATTAGAAGGATAATTAACTCTTTTTATTTCATTTCTTAAAAACTTGACCGCAAAAGAGTGAATTGTAGAAATATGGGCCCCCAATGAAGTCCCATCCAATTGCTTTTCAATTCTTTGTTTCATCTCATTGGCCGCTTTATTGGTAAAAGTGATAGCAAGAATTTTTTTGGGGTCAATTCCAAATTCTTTAATTAGAAAAACAATTCTGCTAGTCAGAACCCTTGTTTTTCCACTTCCTGCTCCTGCTACAACTCTAGTGTATTTGCTAGTGGTAGTGGTTGCTTTTAACTGCTGTTTATTTAACCCTTTTAAATAATCTTGCATAAAATATCACCACCTTAATTATACCATATAACAAAAATTTACCACTCATTGTGTCAATAAAAATAATTAACTTGGATAAATATTTGGACAGCAAAATAAATATCTATTATCTTCTTATTGTGCTATAATTAACACAATAAAAAGGAGAATGTAATTATGTTAAAAGAAATGTTAAGTCTACTAGAAAAAAATGCCAGAATTGAGGTAACTGACTTAGCCGCCTTGCTGAATACTGATGAAAAAACTATTAATGATCAAATAAAAGAATGTGAGGAGAAAAATATAATTGCCGGCTATCATACGATTGTTAATTGGGAAAATGCTAATACCGAAATCGTTAAAGCGATGATAGCTGTATCTAGCACTCCTGAAAGAGATAAGGGTTATGATCACATTGCAGAAATTATCGCTAACTACCCAGAAGTTAATTCGCTATATTTAGTTAGTGGTAGAACTGAATTTATTTTAATTATTAACGGTTCAACCATGCGTGAAATTGCTGACTTCGTTGCTCATAGATTAGCACCTATTGAAGGAATTAACACCACTGAAACGATGTTCATTCTAAAAGAATATAAGATTATGGGCGAAATTATGGATAAAGAAAATGGCAAACCAGAAAGATTGTTGATGACACTATGATGATATTCGATGAATTAATTAATATCCAAGTAAAAGAAATGGCTCCAAGTGGCATTAGAAAGTTTTTTGATATCGCCAGTAGCAAAAAAGGCGTTATCTCTTTAGGTGTGGGTGAACCTGATTTTATCACTCCTTACCATATTAGAGAAGCAGCTATGCATGCAATACATACTGGCAAAACATTCTACACAGCCAATAAAGGTCTTTTAGAATTAAGACAGGAAATCTGTAACTATTATTTGCGAAGATTTAATCTAAGTTATAACCCTAATAATGAATGTATGATTACTGTTGGTGGCTCTGAAGCTATCGATATTGTTTTAAGAGCTATTTTAAACGAGGGTGATGAAGTCATTTTACCTACTCCTAGTTACGTTGCTTATGCTCCAATTATTCAACTGTCAAAAGGAAAAGTAGTAGAAGTTACGATGACTGAAGAAAATGGTTTTAAACTGAAAAAAGATCAACTTAAAAAAGCTATCAGTGACAAAACCAAAGCAATTGTTATTAATTTTCCATCAAACCCTACTGGTGGAATTATGGAATATGATGATTATCTAGAAATAGCTGATCTTATTAAAGAAAACAACATTTTAGTCATTTCTGATGAAATATACGCTGAACTTACCTACGATAAAAAACATGTCAGTATTGCCAATATTGAACAGCTAAAAGAAAATACGATTATTATTAATGGTTTCTCTAAAGCCTATTCAATGACTGGTTATCGCGTTGGTTATATTTTAGCTGAAAAACCATTAATTGAAATGTTTAATAAGATTCATCAGTATACGATTATGTGTGCTAGTACTCCAAGTCAATTTGCGGCAATTGAAGCAGCCAAAAATGGTGACAAAGATATTGAAGAAATGTATCTTTCTTTTAAACAAAGAAGAAATTACATCGTCAAAGAATTAAATCGAATTGGTCTTAGAACTCACTTGCCCGAAGGGGCTTTCTATGTCTTTCCTTCTATCAAGTCAACCAACATGACTTCAAATGAGTTTTGTGAAACTTTATTGGATAAAGAAAACTTAGCTCTTGTTCCAGGCAGTGCTTTTGGTGCTGATGGTGAAGGTTATGTAAGAATTTCTTATGCCTATTCACTTGAGGAAATCAAACAAGCCATTGAAAGATTAGAAAGATTTTTAAAATCACTTTAAATAGTTAAGTCAGTTAAAGAAAAAGTAGCTTACTTTTAGAGTTTATAAAAACTCTTTTTTTAATCTATGATATAATTAAAATGGTTTATTTTGAGATAAATCGAAAAAAAGGAATTATCACATGGTTGTAATAGCGAAAGATTGGCAGGATTATCAATTAATCGATGCAGGAAATAAAGACAAATTAGAACTCTGGAAAGATGTGCTTTTGGTGCGTCCTGACCCTCAAGCTATCTGGCAAAAAGGACACGATCACAGATGGAATAAATTTGATGCTAAATATAATAGATCTGATAAAGGTGGAGGAAGTTGGACTTTTAATCAGAAACTGCCCGAGTATTGGACGGTCAGCTACAAGAATTTAGTCTTCAAGGTTTCCTTAACCAATTTTAAACACACTGGTCTTTTCCCTGAGCAAGCAGCTAATTGGGACTGGCTTTCTGATTTAATTAAAAACTCAGACAAAGAGATTCGAGTTTTAAACCTATTTGCCTATACTGGCGGAGCAACTATAGCCTGCTCTAAAGCTGGAGCTAAAGAAGTAGTTCATGTTGATGCAGCTAAAGGTATGATTAACTGGGCTAAAGAAAACATGATACTAAACAATTTAGAAAACAACACTATTCGCTTTATTGTTGATGATGCTTTAAAGTTTATCAAAAAAGAACAAAAAAGAGGACGTAAATACCATATTATTATTATGGATCCTCCATCATATGGACGAGGTCCCAATAATGAAATCTGGAAACTGGAAGATAAAATTGAAGAACTTATCCAAGAAACTGTCAAACTATTAGATGATAAACCTCTTGCTTTTTTAGTAAATGCCTATACTACTGGATTTAGTTTAATAGCTTTAGATAATATTATGAAAAAGTATTTATTAAAAACTTTTCCTAAGGGAAAGATTAATACCGTTCAATTGGGATTGCCAATACAAAATTCAAATATGATTTTACCTTGTGGTATATCAGGAAGGTTTCAATTAGAATGAACATTATTTTTGAAGACAATCATCTATTAGTGGTAGAAAAACCAGTTAATATGCCTGTTTGTGAAGATTCTTCTAAAGATTTAGATTTACTAACTGCTTTAAAACAGTATCTAAAAGAAAAATATAACAAGCCAGGTAATGTCTATTTAGGTTTAGTTCATCGCTTAGATAGACCTGTAGCTGGTGTCATGGTTTTTGCGAAAACTAGTAAAGCCGCTTCCAGATTATCTGATAGTTTAAGAAAAAATTTATTCAAAAAAACATACTTGGCTGTAGTTTGTGGAAAAGCTAAAAATAAATGTCATCTTCAGGATTATCTAACCAAAGATTCTAAAACCAACATGGTAACAGTTACTGACAAAAACCAAGGCAAACTAGCTATACTGGATTATTATCTAATAAAAGTAAAAAATGACCTTTCTCTGATAAAAATAGCTTTACAAACAGGAAGAAGTCATCAAATTAGAGTTCAAATGGCAAACGCCAATTTACCATTATGGGGAGATCAAAGATATAACCCTAATAGCCAAAAAGGACAACAAATTGCCCTTTATGCTAGCGAGTTATCTTTCCCTCACCCAATAACTAAAGAAACAATTTCATTCACTTGTTATCCTACAAGTGGAGATATATGGTCATATTTCGACTAGAAAGGGTGTACCACTATGAAAAATAAAAACAAGATTATTATTTTGTCTATTATAGTAGCTCTACTAACCATTTCTTTAACTGGTTTAATTTACTTGACTTTTTTCAAAGACAGCAAACTAAAAGCTATGGGTTATTCTTATGACGAAATAAAATTATTACATCAATATGATTTGTCAGATAAGGTTGATCATTATCATCAAAGTTTGTTATATGCTTTAACTTCAAAAGACTTTATGGAAAAAAATATTGACTACTATCTACTATTTGAAAGTCAAATGGACTACACTAACACTATTAATCAATTAGCTGATAAATATAGTTTGGATAACTGTCGACTTTTACTTCAAATATTGGATATTCATGATGTAATGGAGTTAGATGATTATGATAAAATTGAAAATCTTGATAACTTTAAAATCTTGATAGACAAAGGCTATACCCTTTTTTCAGCTGCCACTTTAACAAATAATATTGATAATGATACTTTAGAATTATTTACTTCTGAACTTGACCAGTTAAAAGCTGATAACTATATTAATTATTTACAAAATGGCTACAGCCCTGAAACAATCAATAAAATTCACAACTTATCGGTTGATATCTTCAATAATATTGCTGGAATCAATTATTTCAAACAGCTTGATGATTTAATATCTAATTCCAATTTTAAGATTAATAATTTAGCTAGATATATTTGGTATATGGATAAAAATAATCGTGATGCAAAAACTGCAATATATGATGTTAATAGAAATGTCGATTTTATAGAAGATCCTGATTTTGAAAGTTTCTATCAAGGAGAAATAACTATTGTCAACGAATTTTCTCTAACAATGTTAGTAAATAAAAATCACCAGCTCCAAATGGACTTTATTCCTGAAGATTTAGTTGAAATTGATAGTGAATATCGCCAGCATAGCCAACCACTTTATAAAGAAGCTGCTGAAGCTTTCATAACAATGAGTGATGCATGTTTTATAGAAGTTGATAGAAGAATACAACTTTATAGTGGTTATCGTTCCTATGCTACCGAAGAATCTTTATACCAAACACTTGTTGTGGCTGCTAGTGCTGCTGAGGAAACTGAAGGTGAAGAAGAAGTTGAAAAAGTTATCGTTGATAGTTTTGCAGCTAGAGCTGGGGCAAGTGAACATCAAACTGGTCTGGCAATTGATGTCCTTCAAAAAGGTTATAGCCATCATGAATTTGATGAATGTCGTTCTTCAACATGGATGAGTAAACATGCTCATGAGTATGGGTTTATCTTAAGATATCCAAAATCCAAGGCTTTCATTACTGGCTATTACTATATAAGTTATCATTATCGTTATGTTGGAATTAAACCTGCTACGATTATGAAAACTTATAATTGGACTTTAGAAGAATACAATTTATTATTTAATTAACAATTAAGCCCCCAACAAGGGCTTTTTTTATGTAAGAGTTATATAATTATGTTATAATTTACAAGGTCGGAGGTATCGGGTATGAAACTTAAAAACAGTTACTTTTATTCCCTAAGAGAAGCACCAAAAGATGAAGAATCTATCAGTGGTATTCTATTAAATAGAGCTGGATATATCAAAAAAACTTCAGCTGGCATTTACATGTTTCTTCCTTTAGGTTTAAAAGTTAAAAACAACATTGAAAAGATTATCAGAGAAGAAATGGAAAAAACTGGTTGTCAGGAATTAATTATGCCCTGTATGATACCAGAAGATGTCTATATTGCTAGTGGAAGAAGAAAGAACTTTGGCAATTCAATGTTCTCTTTAGAAGATAGAGCTGGCAAAAAAATGGTTTTAGGACCAACACATGAAGAATTATTTGCGGTTGCTGCCTCAATGAAAGTCAATTCTTATAAAGATTTGCCATTTTCTTTATATCAGATGCAGACAAAATTTAGAGATGAAGTTAGACCTAGATATGGATTAATCCGAGTTAAAGAATTCGTTATGAAAGATGCTTACACTTTTGATTTGAATCTTGAAGGTTTAGATAATTCTTATAACAAAATTTTCAATGCCTACAAAAATGTTTTTGATCGTTTAAACCTTGATTATAAGATTGTTGTTGCTGACACTGGTGTCATGGGTGGGCTTTTATCTGAGGAATTTCAAGCCATTAGTGATATTGGTGAAGATACTGTTGTTTTATGCGACAGCTGTGATTATGCAAGTAACCTTGAAGTAAGTAAAAAAATTGATCCAGCTAATGAAATAGAAGCAGAAAAACCATTACAAATGGTTGAAACACCTGATCAAGAAAGCATTGAAGCAGTTGCAAAATATTTAAATTTGCCAATTGAAAAAACTGTTAAAGCTATGCTTATGAATGTTGATGGCAAGTTTGTAGTTTGCTTAATTAGAGGCAATAGAGAATTAAATGAAGCTAAAATCTTAAAACTTTTAAAAGGACAAGAATTAAACTTCGCAAATGATGAACTAATTGCAACAAGCAATGCTATAGCAGGATACACAGGTCCTATCGGATTAAAAGCAACTGTGGTAATCGACTCTGAAGTATTAACAATGAAAAACTTTGTAACTGGTGCTAACAAAAAAGGTTACCACTATATCAACACTAATGTTAAAGATTTTACCTATGATTTAGTAGGTGATATCGTCAATATACAACAAGGTGATAAATGTCCAAATTGTGGTGGTAACATCTTTTTTAAAAAAGGAATTGAAGTTGGTAATACCTTTAAACTAGGAACTAGTTACTCTGAATCAATGAACTTGTACTATCAAGATAAAGATATGTCATTAAAACCTGTCGTAATGGGAAGTTATGGCATTGGAGTGGGCAGAACTATGGCAGCCATTGTTGAACAAAATCATGATGAAAATGGTTTAATCTGGCCAATCAACATAGCTCCTTATAAAGTTGGTATCACAATCATTAATGTTAAAGATGAAACTCAAGTTTCTTTAGCTAATCAAATCTATGATAGATTAATGGATTTAGGTATTGAGCCTATTATGGATGATAGAGATGAAAGAGCAGGAGTTAAATTCAAAGATATGGAATTAATCGGTATTCCAATGCGCATAACTGTTGGCAGAGAAGCAGTTAATGATAATGTTGAGTTTATCTTACGAACTGAAAAAGAAAAAGAAATATTATCAACTAAAAAAGCCATACAAAAAGTTATCGATTTATGTAAATAAAAAAATCTTCCACTGGAGGATTTTTTATCTATTAACTATATAAATTTTCTCTTCTTTTTTTGATGTATAAAGCTATCAATAGTGCAATGACACTAATTATTAAATAAACTAAACCATAGAAGATAAATCCTAATTCTAATGATTTGAAAATAATTGAGTATGAAACAATGAAAACTATAGCTGGTAAAAAGATGTAAATCAAATTATTTTTAACATCTTTACTAGCAAATATGCCTATCATCACACAGTAAACTGGATTAATAAAATACATTAAAACAAATAAACTAGCAGTGATGGTACTTTCTGGCAAGTAACTAACTACTACATAAGGGCATAATGTAATTAGCGTTATTGTATAGCTTAGTATTTCAATAAATTTAACTTTCATCATAAATCATCCTATTATTTATATTCTAACAAAACATTAACTTATATCGCAATTATACTACTATTTAACATTACTAAGTTAAATTAGATATAATAACTATAGAAACAAGGAGAAAACAGTATGACAAAATATCCATTTCCAAAAGTTGATTTGCATTTTCATTTAGATGGTTCTATGGTCCCAGAAGTTGCCTGGAAACTAGCCAAAGAAAGAAACATTAAACTACCAGTTGAAACACTAGAGGATTTCAAGCAGTTTATAATTAGCACTACTGATTGTCAAGACATCTCAGAATATCTAGCTAGATTTGACATTTCTACTGCTATCTTACAAGATGAAGCAGCTCTTATTGAAACAATTTACACTACTATAAAAGATGTTAAGGATTATCTGTGTTATGCTGAAATCAGATTTGCTCCTCAACTACATACCCAAAAAAAGTTAAATCAAAAGGATGTTATTGAAGCAGTACTCAAAGGGAAAAAACAGGCTGAAAAAGATTTTCCTTCAATAAAAATTGGAATTATCTTGTGCTGCATGATTGCAAACTATGATAATTCTAAAGAAAACTTTGAAACAGTAAAACTATTTGAAGAATATTATGATAATAGACATATTGTCGCTTTAGATTTAGCAGGTGAAGAAGATTTGATACCCATGTCATCTTTTGAACAACTTTTTATTTCACCAAAAGAAAAAGGGCTGCCAATAACAATTCATGCAGGAGATAATGGTACACCTGAAAATTGTTCTTTAGTTATTGATTATGGCGCCTCAAGAATCGGTCATGGTCATAAGTGTTTCTATGATAAAGAAGTAATGAAAAAAGTTATAGACAATAAAATTGCTTTAGAAATCTGTTTGACCAGTAATGTCCAATATAAAACTCAACCATCATATAAAGAGCATCCTGCAAAACAACTTTTAGATGCTGGAGTAAAAGTTACACTAAATACCGATTGCTATATACTAAATAATAGTACTCTTATAGATGAATATGATAAGGCCATAAATGAAGCAGGTTTTACTTATAATGATTTAATTACCTGTAATATTAATTCTATCGAAGCCTCATTTATGCCAGAAAAAGATAAACAAACTTATATTGATGAATTAAAAAAATATTATAAATAATTTTTAAAATACAAAACAAACCCTCTTGAAAAATCTAGAGGGTTTTATTATAAAGATTAATGATAAATTATTATTTTTTTACAAAATTATTAAATCTAAATCCATCACATATAATGTATCCAACGCAATTATCAAAGTACAAAAACTCAATAAAACCATCTTCAATCATTTCATAGTGAGTGATTCTAAACTTATTTTCTTTAGATAATTCAACTACATTTTCAGCATACATGATAAATTCATCAGTTAAAATACAGTCATGAAAATCAAAGAATGGAAACAAAATTTTCTCTGGCTGTTCTCTTTTTCCTTTTACAACACGTTTAAAAGTAATCTTTACTTTATTATTTTTTAATATTCTAAATATTACATCAACATGATAATCTTTATCTAGTAAATCATTTACAACAAATGGTTCAGGTACAAAAACACTTTTTCTTAAAGGTATTTTTAACTGCTCTTGACATTTTTTAATAGCTTCATCAATGTTTTTCTTTATTATATCATCACCATAATAATCAAAATCTATCATTCTTTTTTCAATGGCAAATTTTGCCATTAGAAAATAATAATATGCTGGAATATACTTACTATTTTCATCATCTAAATAAGTTGTACCAACTCGATAAGCAATATCAGCAAACTTGCAATCAAAAAATCCCGCTTCAAATATTTCCTTATTTTCTTTAAATAAGTTATGGTAAATATCTTCACCAATTTCTCTATTTTTAACTACTCCTCTTCCAGCAATAAACATATCCGCCAGTTTATATAGCGACTCATAATTTCCAGCAGCAGCTCCAATAGAAAAATATTTAAAAGCCAAATCGTCTTGACTGACACCGTTATTTGCTCTACCAAAATAATAAATATAACCCAATGTATTGGCATAACTAGGATCTCCAGTTCTAGCATATAGCTTCTCAAATATTTCCTGGGCTTTTTTAAAATCACATTCAAAAAACTCATTTCCGCCATAAACAGAATACCCTAAAACATCTAGTCCAACATTATCATCTTTTTCTACTAAAACTTCCACAAACTTTTTAAAAATTTCATCATATGGATAATCTAACTCTGAAATCAGATTTTTTTCACTAACATAAAGTAAAAAATTTCTCATCGTTTGATTACTATACTCTCGATCAAGCAATTCTTTTTGATAATTTTCTTTTACTATTTGAAGCTCTTTAATAAGACCATCTAAATCAAATAAATCATCTAGCAAATCTTCATCATATTCTTCTCTTTCAATTTCTGGACTATGTAAATATTCAAAAACAAATTCTGCAATATCTCCCAGATTTTTAAATAATAAATAATCCAAATCAAAAGTTGATACATCAAACTTATTTAAATAACATTCCTTCAATAAAACATTAACAACAAATTTCCAGCGATTAAAATCAATTGCTCTTGCCTTCTTTACTTTTAAATTCATCATAAGAGCAGTAATATCATCTAAAGTAGGAGCATATTGCTTTTTAAATTCAAAGTCGTTAAGCATCTTTTCCATTTGGTCATCTTCATAATCCTGACCAGCAAAAACCAAAGTAAAATAATCAATGCTATAGCGAAAGATATTTTTTAAATCATCAACTGAAAGTATTAATGGTCCATCCCTTGTTAAATCATAAGATAAATATTTTTCAACTTTATTACCAATTTTTACCTCTACTTCATAGACTTCTTCTTCAATTTCATCATAGGAAACAACTATACCTTTTTTGCCAGTATCAATTACTTTTATTTTATCATTGACTCTAAACATTGCTTATCCTCCTAATCACCGATAACAACTAGTCTCCACATAGGCTCTTCATCCCATAAAATCTGATTACATTTAGTACATCTTGGATATCTTAAACCATAAGTTTTATATTGAGCACAACCAGGTGACTTTAAAGTATGCAAAATGTGCATATCCAAAGCAGCTACATTAGTTTCAGCAATTGATTCATTTCCGCAATTATTACAGACTACTTTAAATAATTTAATTTGTTGTGATGAATAATTGTGGGTATAACTTGGATTATGACCTGTTGCAGTATCAGTTACTGTTTCATTTAATCCACATCTATTACAATCTCTTGTTTTAATACCATCTACAGTACAAGTCGCTTGTTGTATAATTGACCAATTGGTCCAGTCATGTCCTAAAGCATTTATTACAACTGTTTCAATTTCATTACATCTTTCACAGGTTCTAGTTTTACTTCCCGCACTAGTACAAGTTGCTTCTTCTAAGATAGTCCATTCTCCCTTGTGACCTAGTGCAGCTATTGTTCTAGTTTCTGTTAAGTTACATCTACTACAAACTCGATTCTCTTTTCCTTCTGTTTCACAAGTAGGTTCTAATGTTCTATTCCAATTTGAGAAATTATGTCCCAAGGCTCTTAAAACCGTTTCTGTTTTATATCCACAAACACTACAAGTCTGAATCTTTAATCCATCTTTAGTACAAGTAGGCTGACTTAAAATTTGGCCAACATCATTTCTATGTCCAGTTGCTTTTATTATTTCTACTTCTTTTTCTATATAGCCACAATCGTTACATATTCTTTCTCTTTCTTTATATCCATCAGTTGTACAAGTTGCTGATTCCATTACTATCCAACTTGACCAACCAGTTAAATTATATAGCGAACCAAAACTATGTTCCCCTTCTGTTTCTTCTTTTTCATAAAAAGTAAAAGGATCCTTCATTTTATTTACAATTTTATATTTTCTATTCATATAAAATACTTTTTTAACTACATTACTTCTGCAAAACATCAGTGTCAATAGCAAGAAAATTATTAAAAATAGTATTATGATAAATTTTCTCCGTTTTTTCATAATTATCTCCTGTTTAATTTATTTTATCATATTTTCTATTTATTAACCTCAATAAGTATATAAAAAGAATGATAATGAAATCATTCTCATGCTTATTTAATGGTGCCGAATAGCAGAAAGTGAAGTTTCGTTAGTTTCAATTGATTTCAGTGCTTTTTCGTGTATTTACTTTCATTTCAATTAGTTTATACACACTATTTTAGATAGCGTTACTATCGTTTTGAAATTATTCTTACCTAAATCTTACCTAAACACCTTGGATTTGATTTAAAAGTAGCCTTAAACTCCCTTTATTTCACTTAGTGCTTTTTCTAATCTGTCAATTAATACTTTTTTTTGTGACTTATAAATCGTGATATCACCTTTTAAATCCTCGATTGTTGAATTAGCCTTATCTAATCTTTTCGCTAACTCTTCCTTTTGTGAATTGTAAATTGTAATATCTTGTTTTAAGTCATTTACACTTTGATTAAGTTGGTCGTAACTTAAATATTCATTATCACTTGTCATAACTGCCACCCAATACCTTTCTTTAATTTTAACCCAAAAATAACTGTTACCTTCTTTATCAGGTTGTTTTTCCAGAACATTATAAATGCCCTTTTTACAGAACTCTGAATACGCTTCGCTTTTAGTTGTTGCTTCTTTTCTTAATCTCCGAGTACTTGAATTAATTTGAACTTGGTGTTTGCTTAAATCACGACTTGTTGGTTCTGGAAACCCGCTAAAATCATACCATTTTGGTGTAAAGTCATTAGCAAACTTATAAGTAATTTCCTTATTGCAATACAAACAAGGTAAAGGGTCAATTACATATTTTTTTAGATTTGTAAAAGAATATTTTGCTTTTCTTTCACTAACATATAAATGTAAGTGGTTGCCATAAGTTTTACCTGTTTTACTTTTTCCAGTATTACCCATTAAAGCAATTTGTTGTCCTCGTGTGATTTTATCGCCATTCTTAAACTTTGGTTTTTCTTTTAAATGAGCATAACCAGTCCATAGTTTATCGTGTTCTAACACTAAAATATAACCACCAGTTGAAGAATAAAAATTACTAACTACAACCCCATCATCACAAGCAAAGATGGGCTGATTTTTGTTTTGTGTGAGTGTCAACCAGCCTAAATCTAAACCGTTGTGTTTGCTGCCAAAAGGGGCAGTAACCCCTACTTCCCTTACTGGCATTTGTAAAATGTAATTACTCATTTACATCAGCTTCTTTGTTTTTGTAATAGTT